>ENA-OSET01000690-OSET01000690.1-sediment-metagenome-genome-assembly--contig:-NODE-690-length-36928-cov-13.714770_pt1 | contig 36928 bp, 29 predicted proteins | sample MGYA00237882_ERZ534229 | MGnify/ENA primary metagenome ERZ534229 (study PRJEB26408, sample SAMN06266212) | sediment metagenome | isolation source: Hudson Canyon methane seep mesocosm | place... | reverse complement strand
ATCAAAACCCCGTATTACGCAAGCTTCATACGGGCTACAAATTCTTTTGAACCTCCACTTACCTAGTAACCGGAGAAGGCTTTAAGACTTGTGTAGATACCTATGCAGCAGGAGAGGGAGCTACCTGCCTAGCAGCTTGAGAATATAAACTAGGGGGCTCTGAATACTTACCAATAAAGGCTTAGGAGATTTTCGCTAACACTCTGCTTCCTTGGTTTTTATAGAATGAGAAAGGCGCCCAATAAAACCAGAGTTTATGTGCTAGACTTAATGACGACAAATCAAAAATTTCCAGATTAAACGTTATTTTTCATGTCATCTTATTAATTTTAAACGGGTAAATATAATGATCAACAAACATAACAGCAATATATTCTTATTTAAACGATCTACGCTTGCACTTGCAATAGCATTATCACTCAATGCCTGTGATGGAATAAGAGAAGACATTGAAAATAAAATAGATGGAATAACAGATGAAGTAACAGATCAAGTCACCGAAAAGGTAACAGGAAAAGTCATTGATGGAAATATTGGCGGTGCCACTGTTTGCTTTGACATGACACTAAATTTCAGCTGTAAAGACGAACCGTTTACAGCACTTACAAATCCTGATGGAACTTATATTCTTACCGTTCCTGCTGGTACCGATACATTAGCCCCTTTAATCGCTGAAATTCCAGTAGGAGCAACTGATAGTGACCGCGGGCTTATTACTAAAGCCGTGACTTACTCTTCATCACAAACTACATTGTCTCCACTAACAACTTTAGTGCATAATGAAACCCTAAAAAATCCACTTTTAAGCCCTGAAGAGGCTGAACAGATTGTTAAAGGGCAGCTATCAATTAATGATGATACTGTGAGTTTGTTTGCTGACTATACTGTTGAAAAAGAAAACAATGATGCCTATAAATCTCTACATTTAAAGGCTGAACTTATTAATGACTATTTAGGTGATATTTCTGAGCAAATTGGTAGCTTAGATACTGAAAATTCATTAAGTGCTATTGAGTCTCTCCAGCTGTCTATTAATCAACTACAATCTCAATTAGCGGGCTTAATGGCAAACTTAGAAAAAAAATTGGAAGAGCCAGAATTTGATATTGACTCGAGCCGGTTTGATGATTTTAAAGATGATTTTGAAAAAGAATTTGAAAACGAGCATAGTGATGATGGCCCTTTGAAGTTTGAAGACTTTAAATCGATACTTGATGATATAAATATAGCTGCACAAGTAACATCAACAGATATGAGAGCTGCTCTTAAGGCGGGTATTTATAATTTCAATGGAGATCATAAAGACGACCAAGAAGACGACAGTTTTCGTTTTGGTTATGAGCTACTTAAGCTAAATAGCTCCGAGGATCAGCTAATAACTACCGAATTTTACTTTAATGGTATTGACTGGGCTCCATCAGTCAATACTGATATAGAAATTTGCCTAGGCAGTAATGGTTGGGAGGAGGTTTCTGAATCTAGCCGTAATCAAAATATAAGCTTTAATGATGACAGCACGCTTTCTCTTACAAATATTGATAATACTTGTCCTGGTGAAATCGTAAAAGTCGGAGAGGTTTCTTTAGATGGTAAGTCTTTAGCAAGCATATTTGGGGGCCCACTATCAGAGTTAGATGTTTCTTTTACTACAGGCTCAAAAGCTTACCATGCTTCGGTTAAATCAATGGCTGATTATTACTCGATCAACCGCTGGCAACAACAAAATGATTCATGTTGGGTTAGTGGTAGCCAGGCTCAAGAACCTGTTACTTCAGCATTATTGAATAACAACTGTAATGTAGTCGCCAGTGCTGCAGGCGATGGCTCCGCGGCTAAAACGTTCAATGAAGTATTTTTTAATTCTGAGTCAGTACTTAATAATACACAGTTTTCAACCCACCTTCATTCAAGTGAGAAAGAAGAAGTTGTTGCTAGAATTTTTGGTGAATCAAATGCAACCACCGGTATAGTGAAAATCCTAACTCGACCATTCGAACAAAGCGGCCTCACCCCTAACGAATGGGTATTAATAGCTACCGCTAATTGGGAAATTAAAACTGTCAATGGCCAAGAAATCATGAGCTTTTCTAATATCCCTAGCATATTAATGAATATGGAGGAAGGTATGCCTATTTTATCAGTACAAAATGGCTTTGTTCGTATGGGAGAAGTCGAGCTAGCTGATGGCGCTTTCAATAAAGGAGGAGATTCTTTAGTGCTAAACCAAATTGCATTCGAACAATTAAAAGCTAAGAGTACTGTATTTGCAGAGTCACAAAACTCAGATAATAACTAATTTTAGTTACCTTACTGATGTTGCGCACCGATTATTATGAATTAATGACTTATGGTTTTTTTGATTCGCGATAGATCCTATTCTATCTGAAGCGTGCGTAACATCAGTTAATTAATTGATGTTACCCAGTAGCCGATTTTAAATTTTGTACTTCATCAAAAGCTTGTCGAATAGCCTTGATATAAAGCTTCGATTTTAAGGCAAACTTATTCAGCCCTTTCTGGGTGCTGATAACCTCTAATCGAGCCACCGCATAAAGTGACTTTACAATAGGTTTCCCTAATGTTTCTTTTGTAAAAAACAGGGAAACTTCAGCTCATTAAAGTGACCCGTTATAATAGCTAATACTTTTACCAAGAGTTAACGCCCACCATGTTCATCCTGCACAGCTCCAACAAAACCGAAAACCTACTTGAGCATTTAGCCACCATTATTGACTTAGCTCCTTTATCGTCCCCCCTTGATAAAGAAATATTCTTAATCCAAAGCCAAGGTATGGAGCGCTGGTTAGCGCAACAATTAGCAAATAAATTTAAAACCTTTGCTAATTTTGAATTTTATTTCCCTGGTAAATTTTTTAGTGAAATGGCTGGACAGGTTCAGCAAAAATTAAAGTCGGATACTTTTGCCCGTGAGTTAATGTTATGGCGCTTTGAATTAATATTGCGCGATTTGGATGACCCCGTCTTTTTACCCTTAGCTCAATACCTTAATGGTGAAAATTCTGATTTAAAACGCTATCAATTAGCCAGCCACTTAGCACAGGTATTTGACCAGTACCAAATGATGCGCCCCCAAATGTTAGATGATTGGCAGCAAGGCCGATTACAGAGTTCAACCAATACAGAGAAATGGCAACAAGCGCTATGGCTTAAATTAAGCCAACAAACTGATGAGCAGCACCGTGGTGCTTTATGGCTACAAGCTATTCAGCACATGAAGCAGTGTGATGAAGATGAATTTAAAAATCAATTGCCTAAAAGGATTTCTATCTTTGGTTTAAATACCATGCCACCTTTATTTCTGGAATTTTTACAGAGCTTAGCAAAACACACCGATGTTCATTTTTATCTACTGAACCCTGCACAAGCTTTTTGGGCGGATATCGTAAACAGGAAAAAAGCAGATCTAGATGAGTTTGAAAATGGACACCCGTTACTAGCAAGCTTAGGCCAGCAAGGGAGAGAGTTTCAACAAATGCTGCTCGACCAAGAATTTGCTATTGAACTAGATAGCTTTGAAGAAAATAGTGCTGACTCATTAAGCTTTTTACAACAATTGCAAAATGATATTCTTAACAACCTGAGTAGCTCCCAGCCGATACTTCCCGATAATTCCATAAACATCCATTCGTGCCACTCACGGATGCGTGAAGTTGAGGTATTAAAAGACCAGTTATTGCATAGCCTAGAATCTGACCCCACTATCGAGCTACGTGATATTGTCATTATGGCGCCAGATATTCAACAATACACGCCTTTTATTAGTGCTGTTTTCGATAATATTCAACACAGTATTGCCGACCGTAGTTTACGCAGTAGCAATGCAATGTTAGATGCTTTTCTACGTTTCCTGCGTGTTACTCAAGGACGCTTTGGCTGGCAGGCGGTAATGGACTTACTTAAACAAAAAGAAGTGCATCAATGCTTTGGTTTAAATGAACAAGACCTTGAGATTATTAGTCATTGGGTCGCCGAGACACGCGTTCGCTGGGGAAAATCAGGCGCACATAAAAAACAGCTAGGCTTACCCGAGTCCCCTGAAAATACCTGGCAAGCGGCTTTAGATCGTTTATTAATGGGCTATGCCGTCGGTTCTGATGATGAGTTTTATGCAGGGGTTTTACCTTATATTGAAATCGAAGGTTCTTCCGCTCAAGCCTTAGGCGGCTTATATGATTTTCTTAATTTACTCTTCAATGCTAGCCAAAAACTCGCTAAAACGTATGACTTAAAAACCTGGTCAAAACATCTACTGTCTTATGTAGATTTATTATTCCCCGCTGAGGGTTTAGATGCTGCAGAACAAGCCAGCAAACTGCAAATTAACGATATTTTATTAGAATTACAAACTAAGCTGGGTAAGTTGCATGACCAACCCACCTCCTTAGCTGTCATATTGGCGTGGCTAGATGGGCGTGTTGAAGAGACTAAATCAGCGAACGGATTTTTACGCGGCCAATTAACCTTTTGTTCGATGCTTCCTATGCGCTCCATTCCCTTTAAAGTCATTGCTTTATTAGGCATGAATGAAGGTGAATTTCCGCATATCGACCACCACCTGACTTTTGATTTGCTAGCAAAGGATTTTAAGCCGGGGGATCGCTCGCGCAGAGCCGATGATCGATACCAATTCCTAGAAATTTTATTATCTACTCGTAAACAGCTGATTATTACTTATATAGGACAATCAATCAGTGAAAATGAAAGTATCCCCGCCTCTATTGTTATTCATGAATTATTGGACATTATCAATAGCCATTATCAAATTACAGACTTAGTGATTAAGCACCCATTGCAAAGCTTTAGCCATCATTATTTTAGCAATCAACCTGACCTATATAGCTATAACCAAACAGACTTAGCAACAGCTAAAGCCCTTATTCATGATGAGGCTAGTCATAATGCTTGGTGGCAAGGTGACTTACCCAGTGAACAACATGAACAGCTAGAAATAATAGAACTTCGGGATTTATTTTCTTTTTTCCGGCACCCACAAAAATATTTTTTACAACATGGCCTAAATATTCGTTTTAAACAATTGGAAAGTGCTGAGCCTGAACGAGAGCCATTTGATCTGGAAGATAGCTACCGCGTTCACCATCAATGGATTGAAGCAAAATTAGATAATAAAAATCTATCCCTCCCAAAACTTAAAGCCCAAGGTCGCTGGATTTCAGGTGAACTAGCTGAAGTAACTTTTGAAGATAAAGAGCATGAAATTGATCTATTTGTAGAAAAAATCCTAGCTAAACAAGCAGGAACAGCAGTTGACCCACTAGCGATTGATATTAAAATTGGGTCAGTACGTTTAGTGGGGTCACTTGATAATATTTATAGTGACGGTAGCTTGTTTTATCGTTACTCACCCATGAAAGGAAAAGATTTTATTCTTGCGTGGCTGCATCATTTAATTATTAATCGACAACAAAAGCAGACGACTCACTTAATGAGTCAAGATGGCTCCCTTAGTTTTTTGCCTGAGCATATTCAAGGCACTGAATTAGAGAAATTTATTACCCTTTATCAAGCCGGTCAACAGCAACCTGATGCTTTTTTTACTGAAGCCGCGTTCAGCTTCAGTCAACAACAAGCGAATTTAAACAAACCTAAGACACGGAGCAAAAAACCTGCGATAGAAGCCGCACAAGAATGTTTAAATAAAGCTTTAGAGCAAAGCTATGAACCCGAACTCAGGTTACTTTATAAAGATTTAGAAACGATTGATACGTTATTAGACGCGGAGTTTGAGCACTATTGCAATACTTTAATCTTACCTATTTGGGAGGCAACACATGAGTTCTGAGCAAGATTTTGACCCAATAAAAACGCCATTAGATCAAGGTATTAATTTATTAGAAGCCAGTGCAGGCACGGGCAAAACTTATGCGATTGCTATGCTGGCTTTACGCTTTGTTGTTGAAAAAGACTTAGCGATAGAACAAATTTTAATTGTTACCTTTACCCGAGCGGCGACTAAAGAACTAAAAGAGCGTGTTCGAGCAAGACTTGTAGAAGCAAAACAATATTTTTCAGGCCAAGCAACTGACATTGAGAACAATATTGAGCAATGGGCAGAGCAACTAATAGCGGGCAACGAAATTGATATTGAAACTGCGGTCCAGCGCTTAAATAAAGCATTATTAAGTATTGATCAAGCCGGGATTTTTACCATTCATGGCTTTTGTCAGCGCTTATTAAAAGAGTATGCGTTAGAAAGCGGACAAATGTTTGATGTCGAGCTAAGTGATGAAGTCGCAATGGTTCGCCAGCAAATGGCCGATGATTTCTGGCGCACACAAATCTACCCACGTCAGGCGTGGGAAGTCTCATTACTTTGTCATGAATACCAAACGCCGGATGCTTTATTAGCGAGCTTAGCTAATGTGTCTAATAGTTTAAAAATATTACCCGCTCCGAGCAATATCGACACCTTGTTAAGCCTTATTCAGAAACTAAGTGTTGAGGCTTATTCTAGTTTAGAGCTACAAGGCAAATTATTAGCCGAGCAAGTGACTGCTGGGTTCTTTAAAAAAGCTTACAGTACACGCTTTGCTGAGCATTTTACGCAAGTAAGCAGCTGGTTAAGTGCAATGAGCCTGGCGGATGAAAAATTTAAATGTACCTTGCCAAGCGGTGCTTGTTTTAATGATTTTACGGATGCTGTTTTACACAAAGAAATTCGTGTCGCACATAAAGACAAATTAACCTTTAATAGCGGCTGCTTCGACACACTTGCCGAGTGTATTGCACAAGTGAGTTTGCTCTTAAGGCGTAATTTAGCGCAAACCTTACAAGACAATTTAGATAATCGCCTACAGCAACTCAATGTTATGTCACATGACAGCTTAATTTCACGTACGGCAGAGGCTCTATCAAGTGAAGCAGGAGATTTATTAATCAATGCTATGAGTAAACAATACCAAGTCGCCTTGATTGATGAGTTTCAAGATACCGATGAAACTCAGTGGCATATCTTTTCACACTTATTTGCTGCTGAACAACAGTCGCTGTATTTAATTGGTGACCCGAAACAAGCTATTTATAAATTTCGTGGCGCGGATATTCACTCCTATTTATCAGCAAAACAAAAAGCAAAACAACATTATACCTTAGGAAAAAATTGGCGATCTCACCCACAATTAGTTGCTGCCATTAATCAATTATTTCAACTTAATAGTAGCCCTTTTATATTTGACGGGTTAGATTTTAATTCAGTCGAACCTGCATTAAATGCTGAGCAGGGGAGCTTGTATGAAAATAAGCTAGAACAAGCCCCTCTGATGTTATGGCAGCTTGAGGAAAGTGATTCGAGTAACGGTTATTGGACCTCAGGAAAAGCAGGAGCAACACTACAAACGGCTATTAGTCATGAAGTGGTTCGGCTATTAACCGGTACAACCCAACTGCAAATTAAAGATCAGTCTCGGCCATTAAAACCCGCAGATATTGCTATTTTAGTGCGCACCAATAATCATGCAAAACAATATCAAGACTGCTTAAAAGAATTAGGCGTGCCGGCAGTGCTTAATAGCAGTGAATCCGTATTTAACAGTCAAGAAGCGCGCGATCTACATCTGCTTATGCAAGCACTCGCACACCCCGGAGATATGCGCTTACTTAAACAAGCACTCACTTTACCTTGGTTTGCTTTAGATGGGCAAAGCCTCTACCAACTATTCAATGATGAAGTGAAGCTTGGCGCGTGGTTAAATCGCTTTCAAGACTATCATTTGCTTTGGCAAAAAAATGGCTATATGACTATGATGTTACGCCTTTTTAGCCAAGAAAAGGTGCGTATCCATATTGCAAAAACTCAGCAAGCTGAAAGGCAAATAACTAACCTACATCATTTATTAGAACTCATTCAGCAAGCTAGTTTAGATGAGCATTTAGGCATACATAAAACACTCTCATGGCTAGAGACTGAAATGACAGAAGGTAATACAGGTGACGACCAGCAACTGCGATTAGAAAGTGACGCAGATGCCGTGAAAATTGTTACCATGCATCGATCTAAAGGTTTAGAGTATCCTATCGTTTTCTGCCCCTACCTTTGGTACAGAAGAGGGACACTAGCGAGTGAAGAGCACTTAATCACCTGTCATACTGAGTCTGGAATGATTGCAGATTTAGGCTCTAATCAATTCGAACAGCACCGTAAAATTGCGCTAGAGGAAGAGCTAGCTGAAGACTTACGTATTTTATATGTTGCCCTGACACGCGCAAAATACCGCTGCTATCTACCTTGGGTTAACGAACGCTCAGCAAATAAAATTAACCGTTCAGCACTCGCACATTTATTAAGCCAAGAAAATAACTTTGCAGAACTAGGATTTACAGAGCAACAAGAGCGGTTAACACAGCTAGCTACCGACTTTCCCACTAGCTTTGATTATCAGTTGATTGAAAAACACCATGAGCCTCAAGGCAGTTACCAAGAAGCCCTGCCTGAACAAGAATTAGTCGCGCGTAAACAATCGCGGCACTTATATAGTGCTTGGCAAATGAGTAGTTACACTGCGTTATCTTATTTAAGCATGCACGATGCCCCAGAGTTACCTTTAGATAAAGCAGAAGAACCTAACGCAAAAGATCAGCAACTAGATCAAGAGACTTTAGCACTAGCTAAAGGCGCGCATACCGGGAATGTTTTACATTATCTACTAGAAGAAATTAAGTTTAGTCAATTAGCCAATAAAGAAAATATCAGTGAAATTCGTGACCAAACATGTCAGCGCTATGGGTTAAAAATTGAAACGCCAGAAGTGATTGACGAGCTACTTTATCAAACAGTCACTACACCACTGATATCGAGTGACTCTCCATTTACACTGGCCCAGCTAGATAAAAAATCTTGCCTTGCAGAAATGCCTTTTTATTTAACCATGACAGGTTTAGCGACCGAAGCCATTAATACAATTTTACAAGACTGTCCTACTTTTCAACCGCTATCTAATAAGCAGATGCAAGGCTATTTAACAGGGTTTATTGATTTGATTTTCATTTATCAAGATCGATATTATATCTTAGATTATAAAAGTAACTTCTTAACTAATTACCAAGAAGAGTCCTTAATACACTCAATGAAAGAGCATAACTACGGCCTGCAATACTGGATTTACAGTGTTGTTTTACACCTCTATTTACAAAGGCGTTTACCCGATTATCAGTTCTCACAACACTTTGGCGGAGTTCGTTATTTATTTTTACGAGGCATGCAAGCAGATCAAGCCATGAGTGGAGTATTTAGCGATTTACCTGATGAACAGCTAGTTAATGAATTAACGGCTATTTTTACAGGAAGTTAATAGAAATTTCCAGAATACGCGAAAGGTTTGCTACTCGCTTAAAGGAAATGTAATTTACTCCTGCAGTCTCAGTGATTTCAAAATAGTTGATGGTTTCAAACGATCGATTGCACTTTAGTGCTTATCAAGCAGATGTATCATCAAACCACCTTAGTTTTAATGGCAACACTGACGAACATTGCAGCTAAGGCTTTCTCGGTATTGTGATATTAGTCTTGAGGCATAAAGAATGTGGGATAATGCTTAAAAAAATTATACCTCCTAAGCAATGACCCAAGAATACATAGAAAAAATATTACGCGCTAAAGTTTATGATGTCGCAAGTGAAAGCGCTCTTGATTATGCGCCGGCTTTATCCGCCCGTTATAACAACGATATCTACCTAAAACGTGAAGATTTACAATCAGTATTCTCATTTAAGTTACGTGGTGCTTATAACAAAATAGCCAGTTTAACTGAGCAAGAAAGAAGTCGTGGTGTCATTGCCGCTTCTGCGGGTAATCATGCACAGGGCGTTGCCTTATCCGCTAAAAAACTTGGTATTAAGGCGCTAATTGTTATGCCTAAAACCACGCCTGAAATTAAAATCAATTCCGTACGCGCGCGTGGCGCTAAAGTTGTTTTATTTGGTGATGCCTTTGATGATGCTTATATCCATGCTAAAAAATTAGCCAAAGAAAAACACATGACCTTTGTGCACCCTTACGATGACCCTTACGTGATTGCAGGACAGGGCACCGTTGCTATGGAAATTTTTCGCCAAAAAACTGAGGATATTGAAGCCATTTTTGTCCCTGTTGGTGGCGGTGGTTTAATTTCTGGTATTGCTGTTTATGCAAAATTTGTTAGGCCTAATATAAAAATTATTGGTGTTGAACCCAGTGATTCTAATTGTTTACAGCAAGCCTTAAAAGCAAATAAACGAGTCACTCTAAAGCAAGTAGGCCTATTTGCAGATGGCGTTGCTGTTCGCCAAATTGGTAAAGAACCCTTTCGCCTAGCTCGCATGTTCGTTGATGAAGTAATCACCGTAAGTACCGATGAAATTTGTGCCGCCATTAAAGATATTTTTGATGATACTCGCTCTGTTCCAGAACCCGCTGGTGCTTTAGCCGTTGCTGGACTGAAAAAGTATGTCGACCGAGAGCAGTGTCGTGATAAAACATTAGTCGCAATAGAAAGTGGCGCTAATATTAATTTTGATCGTTTACGTTATGTTGCTGAGCGTTCTCAGGTAGGTGAAAATAAGGAAATTTTATTGGCTGTAAAAATCCCTGAACAACCGGGTAGTTTTTTAGCTTTTTGTAAGTTATTAGGTAAGCGCAGTATCACTGAATTTAACTATCGCTATTTCAATGAACATTCAGCACAAATATTTGTAGGCATATCAAGTAACGGTGATGAAGCAGATAAAACTACCATCATAAGCCAGCTAGGAGATAATAGTTTTTCTGTCACTGACATGACTAAAAATGAACTTGCTAAAGAACATATCCGTTATATGGTAGGTGGGCATGCGCCTTGCGAATTGGCTGAGGTTATTTATAGTTTAGAATTCCCTGAGCGGCCAGGTGCATTGTTACGATTTTTAACGTCTTTGGGGAGTCAATGGAATATTAGTTTGTTTCATTACCGTAATCACGGTGCAGCTTTTGGAAAAGTATTAATAGGCGTTCAAATTAATGCTACGCAAAAATCAGCCTTGCAACTATGCTTCGATGCATTAGGTTTTCAGTATGTAGAAGAAACCACAAATCCAGCCTATCAATTATTTAATGGCAGGCAAACTTAAGCCTTACCTTTGTAAATATCGTCCGGGAGAAAGCAATATGTTTATCTACTCATTACCCATATTTTTTACCCATATTCAATTAGGTACGCCCTTAGAGCTGCTATTAATTGCTTTATTCCTTTTAGTTATTAGTTACCTAACCGTCCCTTCATCCAATAAAGACAAAGAATGTACCTCAGTAAAGGGGCTTTCTTTTTATCAAGGCTTACTTTGTGCCTGGATAGGTCACTTGAAACTCTGGGTCGTATTTTGGCCTTTTTTTATCTTACTCAATATCAGCTTATTTATAACTGATAGCTTAGCTATACAAGGTAATTTCACGGTATCAAGTTGGGATGAAGTTCACTTTATACTCCTAACCCCAGTTATTTTTTGGGCGCTTTCTATTTGGCGTAACTCTGCTAATACCTCTTCTCGCCTAGGAGCAGCACTAGCCCGCGTTGCAGTCCTAACTGTATTTTTTGAATATGCATTAAAATTAGTCATACGTGATGATTACCCGCGTATCTTTTTTTCTTGTCAGGATATTATTCTGGATTATGCTTCCTGCTTTTAACAAGTGATGCTATTGCTTTAAAGCAACCACAACTAACTGTTTTTTCTGCTCTTCATCAAGTCCCTTAATATTCCCACAGTCAGCCTTATGAATCGCGACACCATTCATATGGGTTACAAACCCAACCACTTGATCACCTTGGGATGGCTGACAGCAAAGCGCAAAATGGGTCAGGATATTGTCATAGCCTTCAACTGTAATCTCTACGGAATTAACTTTCTTAGGCACTTTCCTCTTAAGGGTTGATTTTTTTTGTTTGTCTTTTAATTCTTCTAATACATGAACAAGCTGAGTATTAGTTACATCATTATTTCCTAAAGCAGCAAATAATTTTTCTACACCATTTAACTTTAAACGATGTAATAATTTACTCACATAGCCCTGCTTTAAACCTAAACGCTTCGCTTCTTTATCTAGTATTTTTTCGCCTAGCGAGCTATTTTCGCTTTTTCCTTGGTGCTTAATCCATACTTTAACTTTTTGAATTGCTCGAGGTGTTTTCAAATAAGCTAGGTTAGGGTCGGCCCAATTTGCATTAGGTTCCTTATGATTCCCCGTTAAGACTTCAACTTGATCCCCCGTTTGCAAGGTATAAGTTAGCGGCACAATATGTCCATTTACTTTAGCGCCTCTACAGCGGTGCCCTATATCTGTATGAACTACATAGGCAAAATCTAAAGGCGTTGCACCTTTTATCAGATCAATCAATTTACCTGCAGGTGTTAATACATAGACTCGGTCTGAAAAAAGTTCTGTACGAAAATTACTTAATAAACTCTCGCTTTCCGTTTCTTCTAATAATTGGCGCAAAGCCGCAATACTTTTTTCTGTCGCTATATCCTGATTACTGCCTTCTTTATATCGCCAATGTGCTGCCACACCCAGCTCAGCATAATCATGCATCTCTTTAGTGCGTATTTGCACTTCGATCCGGTTAGCTTGCTCCGTTAAAATAACCGTGTGTAATGACTGGTAACCATTATTTTTTGGATGTGCGATATAGTCATCAAACTCTTTAGGAATTGATGTCCAGTGCTGATGAACTAGCCCTAAAACCTCATAACATTGCGCAGCTTCATCAACCATCACACGCACAGCTAATAAATCATACAACTCTTCAATGGGGAGCTGCTTACGTTGCATTTTTTGCCAAATACTAAAAATATGCTTAGGCCGACCTTTAATCTCAGCATTAAGCCCAGCAGTACTTAAGCGCTCCTGTAATTGATCAATAAACTCAACAATGCAATCTTCTCGGTGGATCCGCTTACTTTCTAGCGCCTTGGCAACAGAGAGGTAATTGTTAGTATCTAAATAGCGAAACGCATAATCTTCTAACTCCCACTTTAATTGACCAATCCCTAGGCGATTAGCAATTGGCGCATAAAGGTCCAAGGTCTCTTGAGCAACAAAGTGGCGCATTTCCTCGGGTTCTTGAGTTAGTTTTTTTAGGCGTGATAATCGGTAGGCAAGCTTAATTAAAATAGCACGAACATCATCTGCTGTAGAAAGAAGCATGCGCCTTAGAATTTCAACTTGAGCGGCTTGAGTGGCTATATTTTTTGAATAAATATTCAGTCTATTTAGTTCAGTAACATTACTGACTAAGCTAGCAACAGAAGCTCCAAACTCAGCTTCTACAGGATAATCAAGCAACCGCCAGTCACTTAAAATAGCCGCTAAGATTGTTTCTAAATCAACATTTAAAGCGAGCAGGTTTAATGCAACATCTAAACCATAAGGGCGCAAAGTATCTGTCTCACAAAAGTTTTCAACTAATGTGATTGCTTTATGAATTAAAACACCTTCTTGCACGGAGAACCGCGCATATAGGTCTTGTATTGAAGCTGAATAAGTTGCCATAAAAGCTTCAGTAGGTCACATAAGCAACCTACTGACCTTTAACCTAAGTGTTATAACTGATTAAATACACGCTCAGCTGCAGCAATAGTCGCGGCAATATCTTCATCGCTATGCGCCCCTGAAGTAAACCCTGCTTCAAAAGCAGAAGGCGCTAAATAAATGCCCTCTTTCAACATGCCATGAAAAAACTGTTTAAATATCTCTTGGTCACAGTTCATCACTTGCTCAAAAGAATTAATATGATCTTCTTGGGTGAAAAACAAACCAAACATACCACCGACAACATTAATTGACAGACCAATTCCCGCTGCAATTGCTTTCGCTTGTATACCTTCTGCCAACGTACGTGTTTTTTCAGCTAGTTGTTCATGAAAGTTTGATGCCGACAATAGGTCTAAAGTTTTATACCCTGCCGCCATTGCTACTGGATTCCCTGACAGTGTACCTGCTTGATACACCGCACCTACCGGTGCTAAAGAACTCATAACTTTATGCGCACCACCAAAAGCACCTACCGGCATTCCACCGCCAATAATTTTCCCTAAAGTCGTTAAATCTGGCTTAATATTATAAAGCCCTTGTGCACAGTGCTTATCGACTCTAAAGCCAGTCATGACTTCATCAAATATTAATAATGCACCATATTGATCGCATACGGCACGTAATGTTTCTAAAAAACCTTCTGCAGGTAAAATACAATTCATGTTGCCGGCAACTGGCTCAACAATAATTGCGGCTACTTGTGAGCCTATTTCAGAAAAGGCTTGTTTAACGCCTTCACTGTCATTGTAAGTTAGTGTAATGGTATCGGCTGCAACCCCAGCAGGCACACCTGGTGAGCTTGGTACACCCAAAGTTAAAGCACCCGAACCTGCTTTAACCAATAATGAATCTGAATGGCCGTGGTAGCAGCCTTCAAATTTCACTATTTTATTTCGTCCCGTATGGCCACGCGCCAAACGAATTGCACTCATCGTTGCTTCTGTACCTGAGCTCACCATACGCACTTGCTCAATAGATGGAACGAGTTTACATATTTTTTTCGCCATTAAAGTCTCAAGCTCTGTAGGTGCACCAAAACTTAAACCTTTTTCTGCTGTTTCTTGAACGGCACTTAATACTTCTGGGTGCGCATGTCCAACAATCATAGGCCCCCATGAGCCAACATAATCTATATACTTCTTATTTTCAGTGTCATATAAATAAGCGCCTTTTGCTCGATCAATATAAACAGGAGTGCCACCGACACCACTGAATGATCTAACGGGCGAATTAACACCACCGGGAATAACATTTTTTGCTTCTGAAAATAAAGTAGCAGATGTAGTCATATATACCTCATAAAAAAATATTCGATTTACAGATTCTTCTATAAACACAAAACTGATATTTTTATAACCCTTAATACTAAGAAGGATTATTTATACAATAAAATAAAAACTTATACCTAACTCGATATAAATTGTCTATCATTACCATACTAATTAGCCGATTAAGCGCAATAAAATACCATACCTAGGAAATTAACATGCAAATTAAAACCTATTTACTTCCCCTCTTTATCGCAGCTAGCTTATCGCAAGGCTGCTCTTTTTCTACTAGCTCTAAAAGTAGCTCAGATTCCAGTGCTTCTATTTTAAGCAGCCCTTCAGACTCATCTAAGTCATCTTCCGGATCTTCATCCTCTTCAGATGAAGATAAAGCATACCAAATTAAAGTCATGGATTACACTGCAGCTTACCTATCAACAGCTGAATTTGATCGCTCATCTTATGTTCAAGGTGTTTCTGAGATTGCGACGGCTGAAGGCATTACAAACTGGGAAGACGATGAAAATACTTTAATGGGTATCGGTAGAGCGTTAAAAAAGTCTAAATTAATAGGCCAAGTTTATGAAACTTACAAAAAGAGCTTAGCCGATTCAAAAGAAAGTAGAATGCAATTAATTCAAAAAGGCTACGACCAGCAATAATCAGCTGAATATCTGGCTACCATTTTAAAGCGGGACAACATTATAAAATGTAGGATGGGCAAAGGAGGTACGACGTGCCCATCAAAAACATCGCGCTAAATTGATGGGCACGGATAAAGCCCCTTTGCCCATCCTACTTCTGTCCCGTCTTAAATGTGTCGCCGAATATCTAAACTAGTCGTGCCCTACTTCCCTTGCCCTTCTTTTGCTGCCATTAAGTTCATTACGCGGCTTATTAGCTACTTATTACTATCTTTACTATTTACCCATAGCCTGCAAGCGAAAACACTGCATTATCTTTATATTAATGCGAGTGAAGGTAGTGCTAGTGGTGGTCATACCGCACTGCGTTTTACGCACGAAACCTATCATTTTCAGCATTATTCTGGCGGTACTATTCGCCTAGTTAAAGATATAAGTGCTGATTTTGACTTTCAATATAGATACATAGAAAATCGAACTCTCCATCAAACTCATATTGAACTCCCGACTGAACAATACGATCAATTACGTGATTATTTTAATCTTCGTTTTTTACGCCAAAAGCAGCAAGACTCTTTACTTAAAGAGATCAATCTCAACCTTGCCTTCTTAGATAAACAAAATAATGACCCTCTACTGATCATTAAAGGTGCTGGCCTATTTTCTAAAATCACGGTTCCACGTGAAACATTCACTTATGATCCAACAATCATTAAACAAAAAATTAGCAGCAAATTGGGGGCCACTTTTGTATCCTCAAAAATCACCGAGCTAACGCAAAAATTAAAGACACTAAAACCTGAAGCATGGCCTGAACAAGCCTTACTGATTAATGAGCATAATTTTATTTCTATTCCCTATTCATTTGCCCAACAATATATTAATACGCTAAGCCAACTATTATTCCTTCAGACATTACGTGACGAGCACACCTTAAACGCAATAAATTATTTCTCTCCAGAACATAAAGTTTTTGATTTATCCGTCATAGAGAGGCAAAAATTAACGCATTTACAAAAGCAGCTAATTCAAAATTTACTAAGCCTATTAGATTCAAAACGACCTGACTGGGCAACACCTGCATTTATTTTATATGCCCGCATCATTAGCCTTTCTTATTCCATACATTCAGGGAAGTGGGTTTTCTTAGATACATTTTTAGATAACAGCCCTAGCATTTCTTATCAAGACGTAAAAAATTACGAGGCCACTATAAAAGCTCAACAAAGGCAGGCACTCAAAAATATCATTCTTGCAAAAGAAGATCTCTTTACTTTAAAGCATACGATCACTGAATCCGAATATAGTCATTTCGAAAGACGTAGCAATTATTATTACGAGCGTGAACGTAGTTTAAATAAGCAACAAGGCATGCGTGTATTTGGAGATCAGCGCTTACCATCAAAATCAGCGCCTATCCCTGAACACTTACTAGCCACATTACCCCCAACAGAAGCCCACTCTGCAAAAACAAGATTACTCGATTATCAAGCGAAGGTTCAGCAACAAATACAGTCGCTTTACAAATATGATTTATTCACACGGAACTGTGTTACCGAGATTTTTACAGGCATCAGTAAAGCCAAAATTAATTCCAAACAATTAAACAACTTACTCAAGTTAATTGACCAGGACCCTGCCTCATTTATTCCTTTCCGCTCTTTTTCAAATATAAGCGCAACACGTACGCAACAAAAGTTACCTTCATTTCGCCAACAACAGCTAAAAAAAATGCGCGTACAAGAAAGTAGCCTGCAAGTTTACTTAAGGGAATCTAATACCATCAGTGCCCAAGATTATAAATTCAATAACGGTGACACCCCTTTCCTATTTTTCACTAACGAACAAACCTGGTTACGGCCATTATTTGGCGCGGCGAATTTACTTACCGCAACTAGCGTGGGACTTTATGGTGGACTGAGCTGGCCTTTTGATTCAGGAGCAGCATTACAGAAAGGAAGTATGGGGATATTAATGAGCCTGCCAGAATTGGCTTTTTTTAATATTCGCAAAGGTAGCTATCAACACCTTCCCTTTCCTGAATTCTCAAGTTCTCTCTCAAAGTAGCCGCTTAAAAGGTACGCAATGCCTGTTAAATGAATAATCAAAAAACACCCAGAAAGGCCGTTGAATCTCGCTTATTAGACCTTGATAGTTAGACGATTATTTATTCCCACTTCCCTTACTGCACTTTACCCAACAAATAATCTAAACAGCGTGCCGGTAAAATCCGCTTTAAATAGCCAAATAAATAAGTTGGAAAAGTGACGTAGTAACGGATTTTAGGGCGCTTCGACTCTAAGGCATGAATTACTTTTTCTACCACGGCATCAGCCGGTAAAGTAAAAGGCGCGGCAGGCCCTTCTTTTTGTAACCTTGCTTCCATTGCTTGGTAGGTATCTTTATGTACACTATGCTTAGAATCTATATTTCTTTGGTAGGCGGCGAATGCATTTTTTCTAAAATCACTCGTTATCGGTCCAGGCTCAATCAGTGATAAATGAATATTACTGCCTTTTAATTCTAAGCGGAGCGTATCAACTAAACCTTCTAAGGCATACTTACTTGCGTTATAAGCACCTCGATAACTCATCGCAACAAAGCCTAAAACAGAACTGTTATACATAATGCGGCCACCACCTTGCGCTCGCATGATAGGAATAATTAAATTTGTTAACTCATGAGTACCGAAAAAGTTAGTCTCAAACTGTTCGCGCAATACTTCTCGACTTAAATCTTCAACCGCTCCGGCTTGACCAAAGGCACCATTATTAAATAAAGCATCTAACGTCCCTCCTGTCATTTCAGTCACTAGCTCAACGGCTTTAATAATACTTTTACTATCAGCCAAATCTAGTTGTACCGCCTCAAAACCTTCTTCAATTAGCGCAGCAACATCATCCAAGTTTCTAGCCGAGGCAATCACTCGATAGCCTTGCTCTTTTAACATAACCGCCGCACGGTAACCAATGCCAGTTGAACAGCCGGTAATTAATATAGTTTGTTTTTTTATGTCCATTTTTCTGTATTTTTTAAAGGTGAATAAATCCTTTTATGATATTATCTACTCCTGCTGAAATACTATCTCAGCTTCTTTTTTATATCGCTAAGATATAAGCCCCACGCAAATCACACTACCACTTTACTAATTAATATTTAATGAGCTCTATTTGGAATTCCTGTCTTTCTCGTCTTGAAAATGAAATCTCATCCAATGATTTAAACACTTGGATCAGACCATTACAAGCGCAAGAAGAAAACGATGTTATTAAGCTGTTAGCACCTAATCAGTTTATTATTGCGCATGTTAAAGAGCAGTTTTTAGAAAAAATTGAAGATGCTATTTTTGAATTTTCTGCAGGCCAATACAGCGTCACGATGGAGATTGGTTCGCGTAGCGCGAAACCCGCAGTACCTCCTAGCCAACCTAAAAATAGAGTAGGAACGTCTAGTGAGCCGAAAAAGAAAAAACGCACGCCAAACTTCATTAATACTGCGTTTACTTTTGACAACTTTGTTGAAGGAAAATCTAATCAACTCGCTAAGGCAGCTTCTTTACAGGTTGCTGAAAGTGTCGGTACCGCTTATAACCCATTACTTATCTATGGTGCATCAGGCTTAGGAAAGACCCACTTAATGCATGCCATTGGTAATGCTATTTTAGAAAAAAACCCTAGCGCTAATATTGTCTATTTGCATTCGGAAAAATTTGTTCAAGATATGGTAACGGCGCTTCAGCACAATGGAATGCCTGCGTTTAAAGAATATTACCGTAATGTTGATGCCCTATTTGTTGATGATATTCAGTTTTTTGCTAACAAAGGTCGTACTCAAGAAGAGTTCTTTCATACTTTCAACACACTTTTAGAAAAGAAAAACCAAGTCGTTTTAACCTGTGATAAATATCCTAAAGAAATCGAAGGCTTAGAAGACCGCTTAAAATCACGTTTTGGCTGGGGCTTACCTGTGGCTGTTGAGCCACCTGACCTAGAAACTAGAGCCGCAATCCTAATGAGCAAGGCTGAGCAAAGTGGAGTAGAGCTAGATTATAAGGTTGCTTTCTTTATTGGCAAACGTATTCCATCTAATGTGCGAGATTTAGAGGGCGCATTGCGCCGTGTTATTGCCAATGCTCGTTTTACCGGCGCCACTATTACGATTGATTTTGCCAAAGAAGCTCTACACGATTTAATCTCACTACAAGACAAACTAGTGAGTATTGAAAATATTCAAAAAACAGTTGCTGAATATTTCAAAATAAAAATGGCAGATTTACTTTCTAAAAGCCGCAAACAATCAGTCACTAGACCTAGACAAATTGCTATGGCGTTAGCAAGAGAACTCACCAGCCACAGCCTACCTGAAATTGGAGATGCCTTTAGCGGACGCGACCATACTACTGTTATTAATGCTTGCAAACGCATTAAGGCACTACGTGGCACTGATTATAAAATTGATGAAGATTACACCAACTTATTACGCTCTTTATCCCACTAAATCATAAAGGAAATAGACACATTAACTATCCACAATTAGGCCACTACTTCAATAAACGATAGCTACTGTGTCAGGTATGCACTGCATACCCTACTGTAATACTCCCTTAAAAGCTTACCCAGAAAGGTCGCGGCATCTAGCTTATTAAGTCTGGAAGGTTGGACGATTATTTTTTCTATCTCCCTTAGCTTATTCATACGAACCACAAAATAGTAATTTTAGTGCCTTCCTTATTTTTCATAGGCAAGTAACATTGCTACAAATACCTTTACCCATGATTGATTTTCTGTAAAATCGTAACTATTTTATATAGCTAGCTTAGGTAGTGACTTGGGATTATTCGCAAAACTTTTAGGAAGAAAGGAAGTTTGTCGTGGCATTATAAGCGTATGCTTTCTGCCTCAAGGTTTTAGCGTTGCCATCGCAAAATATACACCTGACAATATTTTGCAACTCGAATTTAGTAATTTTCTCCCTATTACTGAACCTGAAGAACAAATAAAAACGCTTGCTCAGCTCGCTGACGAATATAAGCTCAAAGATTTTCATTGCCACTTACTGATTGAGCCTAGTGACTACCGGCATCTAACCATTGAATCTCCCCCTGTGACTAGCGATGAAATGCGTGAAGCTTTGCGTTGGAAGATTGCTGATTTAGTTGATTTTCCTGTTGAAGATGCCTGTATTGACTACTATATATTGCCTGATGCAAAGCATGCTAGCAGCCAAAAGATGCTAGCAGCGATCGCAAGCCCCACGGATACTCTTAAACAAAAAGCTTCACTTTGTCAGCAAGCAGACCTTAATATACAAGTTATTGATATCCCTGAAACGGCCTTACGTAACTTAGCAACTTTACTTCCCGAAAATAGTCGAGGTGTTGCGATTTTACATTTACTCCCTAAAAGTGGCAGTATCATTATTCAAAAACAAGGGAGCATTTATTTATCACGTACCCTTGATTCTGGTTTTACTGACTTACAGTTAGAATCTGACGCACCTTCTCTAGAAATAAATAATCTAACTTTAGAAATTCAACGCTCTTTGGATTATGCTGAAAGTTACTATGGCATCTCTTCTATTTCAACGCTGGCCGTTATTCCGACACCAAAATATACTAATAAAATCCTTGATCACTTAAATGAACACCTAAGTGTCACCTCTCGTATTATGGATCTATCCACCATATTAGAGGGTAATGTTTTGCTCTCAGATAATACTCAAGCTTACTGTGCGACAGTCATTGGCGCTTGCCTTCGTCATGAGGTAAATGACTCATGATTCAACAGGTCAATTTATATCAAGCGGTAGTACAAGATAAAAAAACAAATATAAGTAAATACACCTCAATCGCGGGCCTAGCTTTTTTGTTTTTATTACTTATTAGCTATGGTGGCTGGCAAAACTGGCAGATTAAACAACTAAAAAAAACACTGCAATCTAAACAGGCTCAATTAAGTACTGTTATTTCAGAGCTATCACTCGCCCAAGCACAGTACCCTACACAAGAAGTAAATCCTTTACTTAGCAGTGAACTCAAACGTTTAAAAGCTGTCGCTTCTTCTTTAGTGCTGGTCGCTACTATACCCACCGGTCATGGCTCTGATAAGGACATCGGTTTTTCACAATATTTTAAGGCACTAGCAGAGCAATCAATTGACTCAATTTGGCTAACTGAAATAAATATTAATGCGCAAGCCAGTACTATTGGCTTGCATGGCAGCACTTATAAACCCGACTCACTAGCGACCCTTATTAAGCGCCTTAATCAAGAGGCTGTTTTTCAAGGGCTTTACTTTGCACACTTAAGCATGCAGGCATCAGAAAATAACCCGCAGAAAATTAACTTTACTATTAGCACGCAACAGCCAGAAAAGAGTCCTACACCATGAAGGAAACGCTAATAGCTCGATTTGAATTATTATCGCTACGTGAGAAATTATTTGTTGGTATTGCGCTATTAGCTGCCTTATGGATGGGGATAGAAAAACTTTACCTACAACCGATTTGGCAACACCAAAAACAGTTGCACGGTGAAATAAGTCAGCTAGATAATCAAATCAAAGAGTTAGTGGCGGCAAAGGTACAAATTGAGGCGCAAGGAAAAAACAACCCAAATCAGAAAAACACTCAAGCCCTTAATGAGGTTAGAGCCCACCTAAAAAGACTTAAGCAAAAAATTAATCTAGGTACTAAACAATTTGTGAGCTCTGACTCAATGAGTCTAGTACTTGCTGAACTACTAAAACAAAGCCATGGTTTACACGTTGTTCATTTAGAAAAGCTTCCAGTAAAATCACTGTCTAGCGACTCACCCGATCAATCGTGGGTATTCCTTCATGGTATAAGTTTGACCCTGACAGGAAGCTACCAAAATACACTACACTATTTACAAGCAATTGAAGCATCGCCTTGGCGTTTTCTTTGGCATAGCATAGGCTACAAAGTACAAGAATACCCAAGTGCAGAAATTACCATTGAAATCTATACTTTAAGCTTTCAGGAGCATTGGTTACGTGTATAAATTACAAATTTTATTGTGCTTTTTTTTACTCAGCCACAATAGTGCTCAAGCAAAATTTCGCGACCCGACACGCCCACTTAATATATCCACGCCTGAGCAATCGTCTAGCCAACAAAAGCAAGGACCTATGCTCTCTGCAATCTGGCATACCGATACCTCTAAACATGCAACAATAAATGGCAAAACCTTGAATCAAGGTGAAACATTTAATAATCTTACTTTATTAAAAGTAAGGGAAAACTCTGTTTTAATAAAACATCACGACCTTATTAAAACTTTATACCTTATTCCTACATCATATAAGTCTAATCATTGATATGAACAACTTTTCTCGCCTCTTTACTTTAATTTGTAGTATGGCTATTGCTTCTTGCAGCCCAGAAAAACAAATTATTGATGATGTTTTTCCTGATGTAATAACACCTAAAACTAAACAGCCTATACCAAAAGAAATCAGTGATGCATTGCTTCCTGCACTTGAGCAAACCCTTCATGCTGCTCGATCTAACTCGAACCAAATACGCAAAGGCCGTCTCAATATCTCAGTGCATGAGTTGGATGCGCGTGAATTTTTTATGGGACTTGTGATTGATAATGACATAAATATGGTCGTACATCCTGATGTACAAGGAAATATCTCTTTAACACTCAAACATGTCACCCTTGAGCAAACACTAGAAACCGTACATAAAGTATTTGGCTATGATTATAAAAAATCTGATATTGGTTATATTGTTTACCCTGCCAGCGCACAAACAAAAATTTTTAAAATAGACTTACTTGATATTACCCGTAAAGGTAAATCCAGTACTCGTGTCACTTTTGGTCAAAGCACACAGCACAAAGATAACAGTTCAAAACAAGGAAATACTTCAGATAAAGAAAATAGTATTTCTGGTGGCTCTATTATTACAGAGTCTAATGCTGACTTTTGGGGAGAGTTTGAACAATCACTTTATGCCCTAATTGCTGGAAACCCCGAAGCAAGTATTGCTCTCAATAAACAAACCGGTGTTATTGTTGCTCGCGCTAAACCCATGCAGTTATTGGAAATAGAACGCTTTATTGATGCGACCCAAGCACAGTCGCAACGCCAGGTTATTTTAGAAGCCAAAATTATCGAAATTACCCTTGATGATGGACACCAAGACGGGGTCAACTGGGCCAGTATTGCTAAAGAAGGTAGCAAACAGTTTCTAACCAGTGTTGCACCTTTACCTAGTGTTATCGCTCAAGCATCAGAAGCCTTTACTACTCAAGTACAATTTGGAGACTTCACTGCCTATGTGCAACTATTAGCAACACAAGGTAAAACAAAAATTCTATCTAGCCCACGTATCTCTACTTTAAATAATCAAAAAGCCATTATTAAGGTGGGTAAAGATGAATATTTTATTACCGATATTTCCTCAAATAACAATAGTTCTGCCTCAACCACAACCACGACTCAAGACGTTACTTGGACCCCCTTCTTCTCTGGTATTGCTTTAGATGTTACCCCTCAAATTAATGATAATGACCAAGTCACCTTACATATCCACCCTTCCATCACTTTGGTTGAAGCTCAAGAAAAAAACTTTATAGCCAATGGGCAAGAAAACTCAGTCCCTATGGCATTAAATACCATGCGTGAATCTGATAGTATTGTTCATGCTAGAAATGGCCAAATTATTATTATTGGCGGCCTCATGCAAACCATTAGACAAGAAACTAAACGAGGAATACCCTGGTTAAGCGAGTTACCTTATTTAGGTTATTTATTTAGAACAAATAGCGGCACCGGTAAAAAAACTGAATTAGTTATTTTATTAAAACCGACCGTAATTACCGATGAACATAGCTGGGATCAAGATTTAACAGATTCTAAAAAACGACTTAAAAAGTATGAAGACTATAAATTATGGGGAGATACGGATTATCAAACGGTACCGTAAGCATTTATCTCATATTTTATATTTGTAACTGATTGATTATGTATCAGCAGCATTTTGGGCTTAGTGAAAAACCGTTTAATTTAACCCCTGATACTCAATTTTTTTGTCAACTGCCACCCCACCAAGAAGCTTTAAATGTACTCTTAATCGCTCTCACTAATGGTGAAGGCTTTATCAAAATCACAGGGGATGTGGGTACCGGTAAAACCTTATTATGTCGAAAATTACTCAATGAATTAGGGGGTAATTTTCAAACGGCTTATCTAGCAAACCCAAATTTAACCCCTTCAGGTTTACGCAAAGCAGTCGCTGATGAGTTTTCTATTAAGTATGCGCAGAACATTAATCAACAACAATTATTACAGTTACTAAACCAAGCATTAATTAATATATCCAGCCAAGGACAACAAGCTGTTTTAATTATTGATGAAGCGCAAGCCATGTCTCTTGAAACACTTGAGGCATTACGTTTACTCACCAACTTAGAAACTGAAAAGCAGAAGTTATTGCAAATTGTTCTTTTTGCCCAGCCGGAACTAGATGAATTATTAAGCCAGAAATCTATCCGCCAATTAAAACAGCGCATTACTTTTAGCTATCAGCTCCGAGCATTAACACTGTCAGAATTGAGTAACTACATAAACCATCGCCTTAAAACTGCTGGCTCTACAAGTTCTTGTCTTTTTTCTAAACCAGCCTTCAAACTATTACATTTTTACAGTCGAGGTATCCCTCGGTTAATTAATATCCTTGCTCATAAAGCCATGCTCGCTGCTTATGGCCGTGGAGTATTAACCATCAATAAACGCCTTATACGCATAGCTGCACTCGATACCGAGGATTGTGCATTGAGCATTCAAAAGCAGCGACGTTTTAAATTTATTTATCTAGTACTTAGCCTTGTATTGACCAGTTTCGGTCTACTTTTTTTATTAAGAGATCAAATATGAGTCTACTTAACCAAATGCTACGTGACCTTGACCAGCACCAACCAAGTACACCCCCTTCATCGTTACAAGAGGCTGTCGTCAAAGTACCCACGAAAGATAAAAACTTCAATACCAGCTTATTACTGGCTTTCTTATTCCTTACAGCACTTGTCAGTTATTTTCTCATTAACAAGCAAGAGACTAACTTACAAATTATCAGTCAGCCGCTTGCCATTCCAGATAAGAAGGTTCAAATATCACTACCCGCTCCTGCACAACAAACACCCGTTTTACGCGAAGAAACTCACAGACCTCCTAAAAATCTTAATAAATCAATCATAAAGCTGTCAAAATCCAACCCTGCCTCTAAGCAAATATTGAGTAGCCCTGATAAAGATAAAGTACTCACTCCATTAAATATTCCCTCGACTAAGAAATCTAACAACTCTATTCAACCTGCACCTTTAAGCAACAGCCAACAAGCAAAGCTTTATTATCAACAAGCGCTACAAACAACGAATAAATTAAAGGCGATTACCTTACTCAACAAAAGCATTTTACTTAACCCAAAACATAGTAAATCACGCCTATTATTAGCACAGCGGTTAATTAATACCGGTGATCAACAAAGCGCAATTAACGTACTCGACTCTAGTTTAAAAGATTTCCCAGATAACCCCTCGTTTATAATGGTGCGCGCCCAACTATATCTACAAGAAAAAAATACTAACTCTGCTTTAGAGCTATTAACTAAAGTACCCGCTCCCCTACAAAATGAAGCTTATTTATCATTGCTTGCGGCGGCTTATCAACAAAATAAATCCTATTCTCAGTCGATCATTTACTATCAAACTTTAGTAAAGCTCAATAGCAGTAAAGCTGAATACTGGCTTGGCTTAGGCTTAGCACATGATGCATTAAAACATTCTCAACAAGCGTATAATGCCTATCATCAAGCTTTAGCATTAAACAAACTCAATACAGCTATTACAAGCTATATACATCAACGCCTAAAACAACTACCTTAAATTCTATGGATACTGCGGATAAAAGAAAAAAAATTCGTATTGGTGATTTGCTAGTACAAAACCAAGTCATTACTCATGAACAACTCATGACCGCACTGGGTGAACAAAAAAAGCTGGGTACTAAGTTAGGCCGAACACTGATTGATCTCAATTATTTAAGTGAAACGGATTTCCTAAATTTTTTATCCCGTCAGTTACAAATTCCTTTTATTGACGTCACTAAACACAAACGTGATAGCTCTGCGGCTAAAATACTCCCCGAAAATTTAGCCCGCCGCTTTCGAGTGCTGGTAATAGAAAATAACGAAAGCGATATTTTACTCGCTATGTCTGACCCAACTGATTTAATGGCTATTGATGAGGTCAGTCGCATATTACAAAAGCGCGTTCGCCCTGTTGTTGTTCGTGAATCAGCTTTGCTAGTCGTCATGGATCAATCTTACCGCCGAACGGAAGAGATCTCACATTTTGCTGAGGAATTAGAAGACGAACTTTTAGGGAATGATTTTGATTTTAATGCCCTCGTATCCTCTGATGAAGTTACAGATGCCCCAGTCGTTAAATTATTACAATCTATATTCGATGATGCGATTCAAATGCATGCATCCGACATTCATATTGAGCCTGATGAAAAAGTGCTACGCATTAGACAAAGAATTGATGGCGTTTTAACTGAGCAAATCATTGATGAAGTTAAAGTTGCCTCTGCCTTAGTGGTACGTCTCAAGCTAATGGCTGGTATTAATATTTCAGAAAAGCGTATCCCACAAGATGGCCGTTTCAATATCGTAGTAAAAGGTAAAAAGTTAGATGTTCGTTTATCGTCTTTACCTATTCAGCACGGTGAATCAATCGTAATGCGTATTTTGGATCACTCCAAAGGGCTACTCGATCTATCGGCATTAGGCATACCTGCAGATATATTAATTTGTTTTCGTAAGCATATTAATAGCCCGCATGGTTTAGTCCTCGTTACTGGGCCAACGGGGAGTGGTAAAACAACTACCTTATACGCGGCACTGACAGAAACTAATAAACCCGAAACAAAAATTATTACCGCAGAAGACCCTGTTGAGTATAGTTTACCCAGAGTCAATCAAGTCCAAATTAACGATAAAGTTGGCTTAAGCTTTGCCAGCACGTTACGCTCAGCATTACGTCAAGATCCTGATATCATTTTAGTCGGGGAAATGCGTGATACCGAAACAGCAGATATTGCAATTCGAGCCTCAATTACCGGTCATTTAGTTTTTTCTACATTACATACCAATGGCGCGGTGGAAACAGCAACGCGCCTATTAGATATGGGCATACAAGGTTATATCTTAGCCAGTGCACTACGCGTCATTATTGCTCAACGTCTAGTCCGTAAACTCTGCGAATATTGTACTGAACCAGCCGTTATAGATGAAGGCCAAAGCACTTGGCTTAATGAAGTCTTCAATATTAAAATAACTGATTTTAATTTCAAACAAGGGGCTGGCTGTCCTCATTGTAATCATTCAGGCTACAGTGGACGTATCGGTGTTTATGAGTTATTAGAAATGCGCCACGAAACACTTGATGCATTACGTCGTGGTAATTCAGCCGACTTTACCACGGCAGCTATAGAAACCCCTAACTTCAAACGATTCTCAGAATGCGCCTTAGATCATGCAAAATCGGGGATTACCTCTGTTGCAGAAATTATTCGTATTGCGGGTGATTAACAGCAGGAATTTTCTCATTAAACAGCTGTTCTGCTTCCTTTCTCTATGCCTGAAGGTAGGCTGATGAAAATCGTTCATTTCCACCACATAAAATATAACCACTTTTTAGGCTACCCACTTAACACGGGACAAGCATCAGGCAACCTTCACAACTGAACATAAAAGTAGGGGCAGTGCCTTGTGCCTGCCCTTAATGCTTCTGCGTTACCCGGGCAACCACAAGGGATTGCCCCTACGATAAAAGAGCATTGGTGGGAAAGCGTGGAGAGGGTCATCCAAGTTTTACCTTGATAAGAATTTTCTGTACACTGGCAGTGCTGTATTGGATTTTGTGCACTATGAGGTTTAGCTCATCAATAAACCTTTACTCTATTACGCCCCTGGTCTTTAGCCTTATACATAGCCGTATCCGCTTTCTGTAATATCTCAGAAAAATCATTTCCATTCTCTGGGTAGCTAGCAACGCCAATGCTTGCTGTAATATTTACTTTAATTCCATCTTCTGAAATGACCATATTTTGAATTGATTTTCTAAGCCGCTCAGCTAAAGCAATGGCTTGAGATGGAATCGTTTCAGGAAGAATAACAACAAACTCTTCTCCGCCAAAACGAGAATTTATATCACTTGTGCGCATATTTTCTTCAAGATTATAGGAAAATTCTTGTAATACTTTGTCACCGAGGCTATGCCCATAAGTATCATTAATACTTTTAAAAAAGTCGATATCAACCATAAACAAAGACAAACTATGACTATAACGTATCGAACGGTCAAGCTCACGGGCAAAAGATTTTTCTGCCTCAACCCGGTTTAAGAGTCCGGTTAAACCATCATGCGTCGCCTGAAACTTAATTTGATCCTGGATTTTTTTTCGCTCTGTTATATCTCTTCCTATCCCTAGTATGCCAATGAACTTACCATTTTTCTCATACATGGGTGCTTTAATAGTCTCCGTCCACTCTTTGTGACCATCATAAGAGAATGTTAATAACTCTTCATTCATTCTAGGCTTCCCAAGTGCTTCTGCCGCTTTATCATTCTTTCTAAAGAATTCTGCTTCATCATTTGAAACAAAATCATAATCCGTTTTACCTATTATTTCTGACTCTTTATGTCCAAATAAATTTTCAAATTTAGAGTTACAATTTAGATATATACCATCAGCACTCTTTAACCAAATTAGATCAGGTAAAGTATTAACTAAACCTTTCATTCTAGCCTCATTACTCCCTAATAACTTAATAAGTATATTTCTGTTTTTCTCTTGCTGATATATAAAAAAACTAAGAATAAAGCCCATCAATAAAGACGCTATAAATAATAGGCTACCTAGTAACCAATGCTGCTGAAGTTCTTTATCTATTTGTTTTTGAATCAGTGTTTCAATATTATCAGTTGCTACAAAAAACTCATCATAAGCCTGTTCAATTTTAAGGTTAATGACTGAACTTTGAGTTTGTTGTATTGCAGTGCTTCCATAGCGTTGAATAAAAAGAACTTTAAGTTTTTCAAATAACCTACCTACCAATATAAGCTCTTCTCTAATTTTCTGTTTAGAGATAGGGTAAAACATTCCTTCTTGGTTACTCCCTCCAAATAGCATTGCATTAATGTACCAATCCACCTCATCAAGGTGCAGCCACGCTTCTTTAATTTGTGCAGGGCTACTATTATTAGTGCTATTTTTTGCGAAAATCAGACGGGCTACAGCCACCTCAAGTTTTACTTCCATTGTTGCATCAACAAGAGGGAGTTGTTTAGTCGCTATACTGTAACCATGATAAAACAGAACACCAATCATCAAAGAAAAGATAAAAAAGGTAGTCAAATTAATAAAGAACCGCCTTTTTAGGTGAAGAAATAAAGGCACTTCTGAAGCTGAAGGACTATTTTTTAATGTCATTTTGCATACCTTTTTCATTTAAGTAAAAACCTAAACTAAAACAAGCCCACTTTAGTTATTTTTACACGTTATTCTGAATAACATAATCCCTCACCATATATAAAGCGGCTATGCTTCGTGCTTCCGTACATTCACCCGTGTTAATAAGTTCAGGTAGTTTATCCAATTTCCAAGGAATAACTTCAAGCTCTTCAGGCTCATCTCCTGCTAATCTTTCAGGGTATAAATCTTGAGCTAACATAATATCAGTCATGTGCTCCATATAGCTCGGAGCTAACGAAAAAGAACTTATTTGTTGAATACTATGTGCACCATAACCAACCTCTTCTTTTAGCTCTCGATTGGCTGCCTGTACGCTGGTTTCACCTTGATCAATTTTTCCCTTAGGTAAACCTAATTCATACCGCCCCACACCGGCTGAATACTCTTTAATCAAAAGTACGGTTTCATTATCAATAAGAGGGATAATTAACACGGCACCATTATTACCGCGCCCACGTGCTAATCGTTCATACTGTCTCGTTGCCCCATTACTAAACTCTAAATCTAAGGCTTCAATTTTAAACAGTCGAGACTGAGCGACAATATTTCTATTAAGTATCTTCGGTTTTTCTGACATTTTTGTTATGGTGCCTTTTATATTTTTTCTTAACTATAGTCCTTGTTATGCTTGAATGGAATAAAATTAATACTGTTTTACTAGATATGGATGGCACTTTGTTGGATTTAAATTTCGATAACCATTTCTGGCTAGAGTTTGTACCGCAACGTTACGCATTGCAAAATCAACTACCTATAGCTAAAGCCAAAGGGATTTTGGAGCCTCTATTTGCAAGTATGGAAGGTAAACTAGAATGGTACTGCCTAGATTATTGGAGTGAACAGTTAAACTTAGATATTGCAGGTTTAAAGGCTGAAATTTCTGGCCTTATTGGTGTTTTGCCTCATGTTACTGAGTTTTTAAGTGCCTTGCAGGGTACTGATAAAAATGTGTTTTTAGTCACTAACGCACACCAGGATAGCCTATCCTTAAAGATGGAAAAAACCTGTTTACAACCATTTTTCAAACAGATTATTTGCTCACATGACTATGGTTTTGCAAAAGAAAATCAGGATTTTTGGCAAGCATTTCAATTGCAGCAAGGCTTTGATAAGCAGTCAACATTAATGGTAGATGATAGCTTATCGGTGTTACGTTCTGCACAACAGTTTGGCATTCAACATTTAATTAATATTTGTAAGCCAGACTCAAAAAAAGCCGCAAATATCATCACCGAATTCCCCGCTATTGCAGATTTCCGTGAAATTATGCCGCTTATTAATGAGTAGTTTTTAAATTATTAGCTCTCTGTTGTGTATAGGGGTCACATGTAAAAAAAGGGGTCAGAAAAAAGGGGTCAGTACCCAATACTGAAGCTTCCTTTAACCAAGCCAAAGAGGCTTGCCTATCAGAATCTTCTGCAAAAACTACCTGCCGAGCGCTTCCTCTAATGATACCGTGAACAGGTATATTGGGTAAAAAATCGCGGTTTACGAAGCATTACTAATACCTTACGAATTTCATTTTTAAAGTGTACCACAACCCATTAAAAAGGGTACTGACCCCTTATCCAATTTTTACCTAAAAGGGTTCTTTAAACGGTCTAAGGTCAAGTTCATGTGTCCATGCACTAGGGTGTTGACTATGCATAGCCCAGTAAGTTTCAGCAATCGCTTCTAGCTTCAGCATGCCTTCCTCACCTTTAGATTGGTAATATTCTGGAAATTGTTGGGCAGCACGATCGCCATTAATCACGCCATCAATAATCGCGTGTACAACATGAACGCCCTGAGGTGAAAATTCCCTCGCTAAGCCCTGTGCTAATGATCTTAATGCTGCTTTTGCCGAAGCAAAAGCAGTGAACGGAGGCTTTGCTCGTAGAGAGGCGGTAGCACCAGTAAATATAAGCGTTCCCTTTTTGTGTGGCAACATACATTCAATGGCTTCTTTACCAAATAAAAATGCACCCAGACAATTTTGCTGCCATAACTTAGTGAAAGTTTCTGCTTGGGTCTCCAAAATAGGCGCTGGAATATTGCTGTCTACATTGTAGACAGCAAGTTGTAACGCTGAATCATCAAAATGAATGACATCGAACAAGTGGTTAATGTCGTATTCTTGAGTCGCATCGGCGACAACAGCCGTTGCTTGTCCGCCATGCTTGATAATACTATCAACCACCTGCTGCAATTTTTCTTCACTACGCCCAGCTATGTAGACATGTAGGCCTTTTTCAGCAAAGTGTTTTGCGAGTGTGGCTCCTAAACCACGCTCAGGTCCAACGCCAATAATAACAGCTGATTTTTGCTGGCTCATTATGCTACTTTGCCAGCTTCAGTTGCTGTAGGCACTTCAATTAAGCTACCGGTTTTCACATCATAAATATAACCATAAACTGGAATATCAGCCGGAACTAAGGCATGCGACTTAATTCTGGTAACATCTTCAGTCACACTGATCGCTTGATCTTTAATGGTAAGCCAGTTGATATATTTACCTTCTGCTGAACTTGGACCTTCGCAGCCATCATGCCAGCCAGAGGCATCAACTGATGCGGTTTTTAAACTACTATCCAGTAGCTCACTCATAATCTCACTGGTAAAGGTTTCCATGCCGCAGTCCGTGTGATGAATAACAAACCACTCGCGGGTACCCAAGAGTTTGTAAGAAATTACGAGAGAGCGAATGGCATCATCACTAGCACGCCCCCCCGCATTACGAATAACATGCGCATCACCTTCAGCAAGCCCCGCATATTTGGCAGGGTCTAATCTCGCATCCATACAGGTAAGAATAGCAAATTGACGTCCTGGAGGCATGGGTAAATCAGCCTTATCAAAATCGCTGCTATAGTTACGGTTAGCAAGTAAAACTTCATTGAGTATTTTTGACATAATTAGATTCTTCCAAAGATAAGAGAAAAGTTATTGGCAGGCATATCGATTTGTTCTTTTAATTCCATTTTATGCTTTGCCGCTGCAGCTTTTAAATCTGCAACATCTTTTAAGCCCCATTCAGGGACTCCAGCAGAGTTCAAAGTATTGTGAAAGGTCTGGTTAGATTCAGTCGAGAATTCACCTTCGACCTGAAACGGTCCATAAATTAATAAAATCCCATTTTCATCAAGTAGGTGCTCTGCACACTTCATCATGCCGTCTGCAACTGAAATAGGCGCAACCTGAAAAATATTAATACAGAAAATAGCCGAAAATGATGCAGGGGTGCCCGCATTAAACCATGTTTCTGGGTTAGTTAAATCAAGATGTACTGGGTCCGCTATATTGTCATTGCCATGCGCATCATTCAGATCTTTGATATGATCAAAAACTTCAATATCTCTGTCCGATGGGTGAAAGTGCAAATGCTCGAAATGCTGAGCAAAGTAATTGATATGCATACCACTACCGCTGGCCATCTCCAACACTCGGCCAGAGTCTTGAGGTAATTTATCTTTTAACACGCCTAAGATAGGTTCACGGTTACGATTACCGGCCCAGGCGACGTATTCACTTAAGGGATGTGGATCTAAAGGTGGTTTTTCAGTACTCATTATAGAAACCTCGTTTTGTTATAATTATTATTTTCATACCTTTAAGGCCGTGCAAGATAGGATTCTGTATTTTTCTTATGGCCTTAGCTAGATCTAAAAGCATATTCCATACCATTTTACTTGGTTATATAAAACAATAATTTATGTTTTTTGTTTGCTTGCATTGTGAAGCTATGCTTCAATCATTGAAAACAAACTTCAGAAATAAGTCATGTCAAATAGCTCACTTTCCGATTTAACACCTATTGCTTTTTTGCAAACTTTTATTATCGAACTGATGCATGCAAGTGAACAGTTAGGGCGGGAGCAGTCTCAGCAATTAATTGAAAATATTGCACTTACGGCGGGCTGTTTTTTTGAAGAGGTTTATCGAAACCAGTGCGATAACAAAAAAAATGCACTGAATATAGAAAGCTATATCGAATTAATATTAGGACTTAAAAATAATATTGGCGGCAATTTTTCATTATCTTCAAGTAATCAAGAAGCTATCTGTGTGTGTAACACCAGCTGCCCTTTCGGTGAAGAAGTCGTTAACTTTCCTGAGTTATGTGGTATGACATCCAGCGTCTTTGGTGGTATTGCCGCACGCAATTTTGGCTACGCCAAAGTAGAAATAGCGAAAAGCATTGCTCAGCATGATGGCTGTTGTGAAGTTTATATTCACCTAGACCCTGAAATAGCCAAAAACAAGCAAGGAATTGAATACCGAGACAACAAAAACGAAAAAAAACGTGATCAAAATTTTTCTGCACTGCATTCGCGCATAGAAGAAAGTATGCTAAAAATCTGGCGCAAACAAAGTCAAAAGCTCGCCAAGAAATGCCAGCCACCCTTAATTATTGCTGATTCAATAGGCATGAAAAAAGTACTGCAATCGATAGAAGTTATTGCCCCTACGACGGCGACTCTATTGGTTCAAGGGAAAACAGGGGTTGGCAAAGAGTTAGTTGCACGCGCGATACATGCAATGAGCGGCCGTAGTAATAAAGCCTTTGTGCCGATTAATTGTGGGGCAATCGCAGAAAGTTTGCTAGAAAGTGCTTTATTTGGCCATGAAAAAGGAGCATTTACGGGAGCAATAGAAGTTCATCAAGGTGTTTTTGAACGGGCTGAAGGCGGAACTCTGTTTTTGGATGAGGTGGATTCATTATCACCCGCGGCACAAACACGCTTACTCAGAGTCATACAAGAAGGGGAGCTAGAAAGAGTTGGAGGAAATCAAGCGATACAGGTTGATGTGCGACTTATTTCTGCAACCAACGTTAATCTTCAAGATAAAATGGCGCAAGGGTTGTTCCGTAAGGATTTATACTATCGGATTAATGTCGTTCAATTAGAAATCCCCCCCCTGAATGAAAGACCAGAAGATTTGCCTGCTTTGATTGATTTAATTTTACAGCGAATGAGTAAAAAACATAATAAGTCAGTAACAACAGTAAGTGGTGCTGTCATGCATAAGATTCGAGCGTACCACTGGCCAGGCAATGTCAGAGAGTTAGAGAATACGCTGGAGCGTAGTTTATTATTTACTGCGGGTACAGAAATAACAGAATTAAAACTGGATATCGGAGAATCCAGTAGCGCAGTTATTAATTGGAAACAGAAAAGAGAGCAAGCCATTGCAGAAGTTGAACAGGCTTTTTTACAAGTTTCTTTGCAGCAGTATCAAGGCGATATTAAACAAATTGCCCTCTGTATGGAAATCTCGACTCGGGCTGTCTATACCAAATTGAAAAAATATAAAATCAATCCAGACGATTACAGAAAATAAAAAGGCTCTTCTTATCGACTTCTTGTAGGTCTTCTATTGGCTGCCATTATTCAGAGTTCAGCATAATGGCTGTAACCAGTCATTTTACTTACGTTATTAACACCTCATAACCCTACTTTTAACGCATTGCCATCTATTAGCATAAACGCGCCAACTAGTAGACTGATATTCAACCCAACGGTGAACCAAACCACCAATCGAAATGGCTACTTTACCGATTTATGGCGCAGTGTTTTCTGAGCAAGCAAAGCACCAGGCCAGCCGCCGGTAAAGGCCAATATATGTAAAGTGCTTTCTTTAATGCGCCAACTGCCTTTTCGTGCAGCAGATTTATCTATGGCATAAACAATAAAGGTCACTAAACTGAGGATGAGGTAGCCACTAAGAACCAGTAATAATGGTGAGTTTAATAATATATTTAACATTGGATGTTTTAGTTTTTAGAGAATGTGTTTACATAAAAACCAATAAAGTTGCTTGATCAACCATAACGGGGACATCCTGATGCCTTCCGCGGCAAAATGTTTGCGTTAATTCAGAATCATCAAATGTACCGGTTGAGCTTAGGACAAATGCATAGTTACTTATGTTAAGTCATATTAACGTAAGTTAAAATCACTACAGAAACAATCAATGTCTTTTTATCCGTGCGCGAAAAGCTATAGCTAACATTGCTATCTGTATTGGCCCTAATAAACGAAGACTAATATCAAGCCAGGCTTGTTCAGCGACTATGGCCATATTACTTGACTCTATTCGCACCAATAACAATACCTTTAAAGATCTTAATGCTAGGTCTAAAAACTCAGAAACTGATGATACTTGGCCGACATATACTGAAGCAGTAACATGCAATAAATAAATGAGACAAAGCACCCAAAGTACTGTTCCAACACTGGTGCCATAGCGACTTACACACCGATATAATGCAGTAACACTGAAAAAATGTCGTCGTAAAAAACTTTGCTGCCCTCTAACTGCTTCCATTTCAGCTATGTAGAAATCTGAAGCCGTATTAAAGTCTCTGTTCTCTTCGAGCGCCACTCTTGCATTCCTGCATGTTTCTTCAAGCGCAGGCAGAGACAAATGTCGAAGTGGACCATCAACGGTGTTTTTAATAAACACTTCATCATAGAGTCCATTGCGGTTAAAAGCAGGCTGCCACCATTTAACGCTTAGAAACCTTACGCCTCGAAAATTTGTTCCTCTAAAATGAACTCTAGCCAGATCAATTTCCGAAAATAGAACTTGGTCTGGCTTTAAAAAAATGACGCTCTGAAACTGACCTTCACCCTCAAACGTTGTTAAAAGTGGCATTACTTTCAAAAACAGTACTTTTAATGGTCAGCCTATTTCTAAAAATGGCTCCAGAATAATCAACAGACTCTTTAAATAAAACTTTACCTGGTTACCCACAACTCTCAGCTATACTTCGTCATTCCTGCATGCTTTTAGCATGAATCTAGTAGCTTTAAGAATAGATTCCCGATAAAAGACTTCGGGAATGACGCGTTTGTTAACATGCTGATTATTCATGTTTTATTTTAC
>ENA-OSET01000689-OSET01000689.1-sediment-metagenome-genome-assembly--contig:-NODE-689-length-36975-cov-5.820532_pt1 | contig 36975 bp, 39 predicted proteins | sample MGYA00237882_ERZ534229 | MGnify/ENA primary metagenome ERZ534229 (study PRJEB26408, sample SAMN06266212) | sediment metagenome | isolation source: Hudson Canyon methane seep mesocosm | place: USA:Hudson... | reverse complement strand
CCGCTCAATACCAGGCAACGAATGGTCGCGCGGCCAGCAATCCCCACCTGAAGCTGCGCAAGGATGGGATTTTTCACATTGCTACCCCGGCGCTCGATGCCCGTGAAGCCGATCCGTTGGGCTATCTCTTTCCCCAGCGGCACGATGTGCCGCTCGCGCAGGTTCTGGAAACCGTCAACAACCATTGCGGGATGCTCGGCGCGTTTGAACATTGGCAGCAGACCCACATCCGACAGGCGGTTTCCCGTCCCGCGCTTCTGGCCGGGATCATGGGGCTCGGCTGCGGTATTGGCGTGCGCAAAATGGCGCGCATATTCTCGCGGGTCACCGAGGGCGAGCTGGAACATGTCGTCAACTGGCGCTTCTCCCTCGACAATATCCGCGCCGCCAACGATGCGGTGGTCAAGGTCAAGGTCAAGGTCAAGGTCAAGGTCAAGGTCATGGACGAGATGGAGCTGCCGAACATTTATCGCAACGAGGCGGACAAGCTGCATACCGCCAGTGACGGGCAGAAATTTGAGGTGCGCGGTGAAAGCCTCGCAGCCAGCCGGTCGTTCAAATACTTCGGGCAAGGTCAGGGCGTCAGCGCTTACACCTTCGTCGATGAACGCCACATACTCTGGCACTCACTAATGATCAGCGCCGCCGACCGGGAGAGCGCGTTCGTGATCGACGGGCTCATGTGCAATGACGTCGTCAAAAGCGACATTCATTCCACCGACAGCCACGGATACACTGAAGCTATCTTCGGGATGACGCATCTGCTGGGCTTTTCCTTCGCACCCTGGATCAAGGGGGTTGGCAAGCAAATCCTTTATATCTTCAGGCCAGATCGGCCCAGAGGCCAAGACTTGATCATCGGGCCGGACAAGATCATTAATGAAGCGCTGATCCGCGAGAGCTTCCCCAATGCCAAGATCACTGTAATGGGCGATGATGGTGTTCATTTCTCAGCCGAAGTGATCGACGAGAGCTTTCGTGGCAAGAACCGGGTGCAACAGCAACGTGCTGTAATGGCCGCGCTAAAGGGCAAAATGGACGGCTCCAACGGCGAAATCCACGCATTGGGACTGACTACCAAAGCGCCTGAATGAGCACAGCGTCCTGGATCCTTAGCGGTGTTATCGCGCTAGTGGTTGCAGCAATTGCTTTCGAAGCCTATTTAAAGCGCAATCGTCGGACGCCGCTATCCAAGTTTCAACCCAAACCGCGCGTAATGACGGAAAAGGTTGAGCTAGGACAAGAAGAGGCCAATACGAAAGTGGTCAATAGGATTCACGACAAAAATGAGCGGTTGGAGAAATCCAACTAGCCAAAGACCGCCGCATGATGAAATAACGCGCCTGTGGCGCAACGAAGTAAGGAAACGCGACATGACAGACGCAAAAACACGTATCGACGAAACCGTCAAAGCCAACGACGTGGTGCTCTACATGAAGGGCACCAAGGACATGCCGCAATGTGGTTTTTCCTCTAAGGTAGCTGGTGTATTGAATTACATTGGCGTCGATTACACCGACGTCAATGTGCTGGCCGATGAAGAAATCCGGTCCGGCATCAAAGACTACTCTGACTGGCCCACCATTCCCCAGCTATATGTCAAAGGTGAATTTGTCGGCGGTTGTGACATCATTATGGAAATGACTCAACAAGGTGAGTTACAGACCTTAATCAAAGAGTCGGCTGCTAAAAGAGCGGATGAAAGTCCCGCTGAATAAACCCAACACCAGACAAAAAAATAGAGCGCTAAGCGCTCTATTTTTTTGTCTTTAATTAGGGGCTACGAAGTTGGCCCAGTAAGCATCTTTTCTACTTGATTGGCTTTTTTCTCTGCTGCCGTTACCCTTCGACGTAATTCATCAATTTGATCTGTTAGACCATTATTACCTAATGCTGTTGAGATCAGCTTTTCACGTAGGCTTGCGAGTTGCTGCTCAAAATCGGCATCTACATTACTAATTTGGCTAAGCTTTTCATTTAATTGTTTGAGCAAGTTAGCCTGATTTTCCAGTTGCTCTTTAACTAGTCCAATGCTTGTATTGTTATTAGCCGTGTCACTGCTCAAACTTTGGGTGCTTTTTTCAGTGGCAGCCTTCAATGTCATGACGGTTTTATTCAATGCGCCAATTTCAGACTGATTACGTCGCCAAGCAGAAGCCCAAAGTTTATCCATTTCTGACCATAAATGTTCTGTCTTAGCACTAAGTTCAGATACCTTAACCTGCAATGCTGCAGCCGATTGATCCATATCTTCACCTGTTGCAGACAGGCGGCTTTCTAGTTCAGTAATGCGGCTTTGTGCGTTTTGTAATACTTTAAATTGTTCAAACGACCAATACCCAGCTGCGCCAACAATAATGATAAGTAACAACAAAATGGCAAACCAAGATGGAGAGTTCGATTTAGCAGAAGGCTCATCCGGCACACTGTCTTTTTTTGCGCTTTTATTAGTGGATTGCGCTCTAGTGCGATGAAAAGACTCTAAGTCATCTTTATCTAGCCTGATTTTTGGCATGTCATCTATAGGGTCGGTCGCCATGTTTGTCTTTGGTAGGGTGAATATGTCCTTGATTATACATAGCTATGTCAGTTTTGGGATAGTCAAAATCTAGAATGTTTTTAACTGAGCGGAAATAATCTGATTTTTGGCGTCCCCACCTGGAATCGAACCAAGATCTAAGCCTTAGGAGGGCCTTGTTTTATCCATTAAACTACAGGGACTGAATTTAGCGCCGGGCATTATGTACTAGCTGACGCGGGATTTAAACCCTCTATTGATTTTATCGGCGAGCGACAAAATCGTTTGGTTGAATATTAGCCAAAGGGGCGCCTGTTAAAGACTCGACTACGGCTGTTTCGGCAAACACTTGTCTCACTACAACTGCTTCTGGGTGTAATTGAAATTGCCTGTGTGGGAAATTTTGCGCATCAAAAAACTGATTGACTTGAAACAAGGTTAATTTGTCCCCTTGTTTTACACCATTGTGTTTACCAATGTTAATGCTCAGGCTCTCGCCAGTAACCTTTAAAACTCGTCCATAGGCTGGCAAACAACTGACTGATTCATCTATTGATTGGATAACCGATTGAATTAACTTTTCGGTTTCGGAGCCAAATGTTGAATCCCACAATTGCCGACTATTGCTGTCTAAAGAGGCGTGTAAGTCAAAATTCCACTGGGCGGACATGTTTTGTGTTGTTTGGAAAACCATTTCACCAGAGTTGCCGTCATACATTGAGAAAGCTAATGTCAGGTTTCGCTCACTTTGGTCACTTTTCCAAAAGGCTAAGCCTGATGTTTTAGGTGTTTCTACCGCAAACTCTAATATTTCTCCAAATAATACATATTGGGCCTCGGTTTTTTTTGCGAGATTAAATGCGGTTGCTTTTTTTTCTGTATCCAATGGCGTTAAATAGTAGGGCTCAACCCGGTGGATAATTGAATGTCTGGCATGATTTTGGGATTCTTCTTTTAGCTTATTAGCTAACACCTTGCCAAAGTCATAAAGATTGCCGACGGCAGCTTGTTGCCGTTTATTAATGTTGTACCAGGTGGTTACGATATTTTTTTTGTAGTCGGAAGCAGCGCATAAGGCTTCTTGTGGAAATATATCTGCTCTTATAGAAACCGTCACGAAGTCGTCGTGGTAAATCTCATCTATCAGCTCAATATTATTCACTTCTCCTGATGCGCGAATTTCAAAGCGATCGTCTTCAAGTAATCCATTGGCAAGAGACTGAATGCTTTTTACTGACGCTCCAGAGAACAGTAGCGCCTGTTTAATCGCTTCTTGCGTGGCTTGTTGGCGCGCAGCTTCCTTTTCACCGTTGTGGATAACCGCTTGACCTGTGGCCTCGAACCAAATGGCCATTACTGGGCGGCTACTAACAAGTAACATCAAAACGGCGCTTATTAGTATTATTTTAGCTACTTGCATAACTTACCTTTTAAACATGGGCAAAGTGAATGTTGTGATGACATATCGTCAAATTTCAGACTGATTATCTTTTGAGGTTAACTAAGCACAAATCATACCTAACTGAGAAAAGTGGTTTTTGGGTATGGTTATTGCTTTGTATTGCTTAGAAAGATTATTAGCATGCTATTGATTTAGTAAATAACAGAGTGTTATGAAAATGGTGAAAATACTAAGCGTTAACAAACTAAGCCGCAGGCATTTAGCTTTAGCAGTCATGTTAAGTGTATGTTTGTCTGGTTGTTCAAGTCTATTGAATAAACATGTTGAGTGGGAAACCGTTGCGCCTGATACCTATCCGGTTATTTCGGCTGTTGGTTATGCTCCTATCTCTGTGCAAAATGGGGCAAGTGAATCTAGTAGGATGTTAATGGCACTTAAGGCCTCAAAGTTGGATGCATATCGCGAATTGACTGAGCAGGTATACGGACAAAAAGTTGACAGTGGTCAGTCTTTAGCAAGTTTAGTGATACAAAACACGCGTTTAGATAGCTCAGTACAAGGCGTGATTAGAGGGGCTAAAGTAGTCAAGAGTTATCCAGTAGGGAATGATACCTATGCGACCGAGTTAGAATTAGACTTTAAATTGGTTAATGACCTTTACCTTTCCACGGCACGCCCAAAGCGTGTTAAAAAAGTGCACTATTATTAAAACCTGCTTTGAGTGACTAGCAATAAATAAAAAGAAAAAGCAGGATTGTCTTTAAATGATTAGGTCGTTTTTACTTACAGCGGCTGCCAGCTTAAGCGCTGGTTCCACCACCTAAACCACCACCTTGAGTACGACCGCTCTTATCATAGGTCATTGACTCTTTAGCTCTGGATTCTATTAATAGGTTACGTAAGTGTTCTAAACGTAATTGGCCTTGTTCTACTGCAGTTTGATTAATTTGGGTGCGAAATTGGCATTGAGCAACCATTTCTTTTGCTTGGTTAAATAGGGTAACAAGCTCTTGGTCTTCTTTTTGATCTTGGCTGGTGTTTGCGTACAACTCAGCGATTACAGCATCTTGTTGTTGAACTGAATCTAACAATGCTTCTTTGGTTTTTAACATGTTGATCAGTGATTCAGCATCTCTGCTACTGATAAGGTGTAGTTCTGTTTCTAGAATTTGTTGTAATTCTAATAAGAACTTATGTTGACTGGTTATTGCTTTTTTTAATTCAGACATAAGGTTTATCATAGGTAAAGACAGCATTCATTATGCTGCCTTTACGCTTTAGTACCAAATATTTCTGATTCTAACGCTGAAATTTTCTGTGCCAATGATTCAGGGTTAATTTGATATTCACCACTTTGAATGGCTTTTTTCAATCGATCAACTTTTTCCTGATTAACTGGTGCTTCTGCGCCTTTCTTTTGAACCTGACTAAGTTGCTGTGCAGATGATGTCAATGACACTGAGTCCTGACGAGCAACAGCCGTGGCATTTTTCTGCGCGCTTGCTTGTTGCGCATTACCATTATTCAAAGCCTGCTGTTGCTGACTAAGTTTCTGGTTATCAACTGCCGTTTTAGGGCTATCGTTGTTTATATTATTAATAGACATAATGAAGATCCCCCACCTTTATTTAACCTCGTTCTAGATATCGGCCACGATCTCGAATACTTTAGCAAAAAAATCAGTTTTCAGCACTAAATGTATAGAGACTAAATTTAGCTGTCGCCAGATAAGATTAAATACTAATTTCTACCTGGCCAGTACTAGTAACTTGCGCATATATTTTTTTATTAGAACGTCTATTTTTTACTTGAATTGTTTCACCCATTCTACCATCTTCTAAAGCAACCCCACTAGTCTTTACCTGCATACTTGAGGTACCTGCAGAAATAGTGACTCTGTCGCCCTTACACACATAACATAAGTTATTCGGGTCGACTGGTCTGCCTGCTGAAACGCGACGCTTTATTCTAGCACCAAGCACATCTTCTATATCGGCAAATGTGGTGGATCTTAAGCGTTTTTTATCCATATTAATCACTCGAACATTACTCTTGGTTAATAATGTTCCCGGGCTGACTGCGCTAGAGATAATAACAACCTGTTGAGTCTCAACTGCTTTTACGACCATAAACATATACCAGTTGTTGTCGTTGCATTGGGCTTTTACCGTAACATTTGATTGACTAAGAGATTCTGGGCTGGAAGAGAACGTAAGCTCCGAGCTACAAGCTGGTACTTGAACACGTTTATCAATGGGCATAGCCACAATATCAATGGTTTTGATATTGTCAGGATCAAGTTGACTTAAAACAAATTGCTCGGCTTGGCTAATCAATTGCTGTTTCGTTAAACTATTTTCATCTGCCGCCGTTATACCTGTATACAAACAAGTACTTATTGCGAACAGTCTGGCTAATGCTTGATAATAATGTAATTTATTCATGTTCACTTGTTGTTAAGTTGTCTATGCTATGGGCATATTAACGAAAGCAAAGGCGTCAATATTTAGACGCTAGAATAGAAAATTTTCGGTTACTATTGCTAGGCTCAGTTAATGAGTGACGTTAAGTGTCAATTAGTTGCGGTTTTATGCAATTTTTTTATACTCAAGTTGTACATAAGCAAAAGTTACGCCGCTTTTAATTCGTATTGGAGTAATGCATGTCTGAGATTATGAATTCGGTCAATCAACGTACTCAGTTGGTTGGTGAAAACAGATTAGAGTTATTGTTGTTTAAACTTAATTCAAGACAACGATTTGGTATTAACGTATTTAAAGTACGTGAAGTATTGCAGTGTCCGCCATTAACTTCGATGCCAAAATTAAATAAGTTGGTCAGAGGTATTGCTCATATTCGTGGACAAACTATCTCTGTGATTGACATGAGTTTGGCAACAGGCGGCAAGAAAATTGAAGACTTGAGCACTGCGTTTATTATCATCGCCGAATATAATAGTTCAGTTCAAGGATTCTTAGTGGGCTCTGTTGAAAGAATTATTAATACTAATTGGCAGTCTATTATGCCACCACCAAAAGGTAGTGGTAGAGCAAGTTACTTGACCGCAGTAACGCAAATAGAAAACGAGTTAATAGAAATTTTGGATGTTGAGAAAATTCTCAACGAAATTTCACCTGTTAATACGGATTTGAGCACTGAAGTGGCGGACGGATTAAAAGTTGATAATAAATTTGATAAGATAATTTTTATTGCCGATGATTCTTCAGTCGCTCGTAATCAGATAAAAAAGGCACTATCTGCTCTTGGGTTAAATATTGAATTAGCCAAAGATGGTCAAAAGGCTCTTGATAGGCTTAAAGAGCTCGCAGCCGAGACTGGTGATATAACCGATAAAGTTGGGGTATTGATATCAGATATCGAAATGCCTGAAATGGATGGGTATACGCTCACAGCTGAAATTAGAAACACGCCCGAACTCAAAAAACTGCACGTTATTTTGCATACTTCACTTAGTGGTGTGTTTAATCAGGCAATGGTTGAAAAAGTTGGGGCGGATGATTTTATTGCTAAATTTCATCCCGATGAATTGGCAACTTCAGTGCAAAAATGGTTTGGAAACGACTAGTTTAGCTTTGAAATATATGAATTCAGTTAATTGAAATGGGATGTTGTCTATGCCGAGTTGCAAAGCCTTGCTTTTAGAGATCATTAGGTGACAGATAAAGATTTCGATCAACTTCATTATGTCGATTTTAGTAATTTCCTAGAGCAAGCCTGTGGCATTGTTCTAGGAGATAATAAGCAATACTTAGTACGCAGTCGGCTTACTCCTCTAATCAAACGGTTTAGCTGTGTTTCTATAAATGCCTATATTGACTCAGTGGTCAAAGGTAACCGGCAGCATCAAAAAGCAGCTATTGAAGCCATGACAACTAACGAGACCTTGTGGTTTCGTGACGATTACCCCTTTAAATTACTTGAAAGCACTCTACTGAAACAATTTTCTAGTAACAATAAACGATTTCGTATTTGGAGTGCGGCCTGTTCTTCTGGCCAAGAAGCATACTCTGTTGCCATGACGATTTTGAATTTTAAAAAACAACAACCAAATAGTTTTAGATCGGGTGTCGAAATTGTTGGTACTGATATTTCCGAAGAGATGTTGCAACAATGTAGAACAGCTGAATACGATCAATTGGCTATTTCTCGTGGTTTACCTGAACATTTTAAGTCCGATTTTTTTGAACCTGCAGATAACGACAAACTACGATTAAAATCACAAGTCAGAGCCTTGACTACTTTTAAATCTATTAACTTGCTAGAGAGTTATTCATCTGTTGGTAAATTCGACATAGTGTTTTGTCGAAATGTGCTTATTTATTTCTCACCTGAAGTGAAAAAGCTGATCCTGCAAAAAATTGCCGCTAGCCTGCAAGACGATGGCATATTATTCCTAGGTGCCTCTGAATCTCTATCCGGTTTGAGTGATAAATTCACTATGGTTAGATGTAGCCCCGGCCTTTATTACCTTAAGAAACCTCTATAAAACCTCACTTTAGCTCTTTATCTTTACTTTATTCTATCTAATGGCACAGCCTTTGCTTTGTCTCGCTCAATAGAGGAGAAATACATGGCTATCAACTTAGATAAATTGATGGGTTTTCATCACCAAGCATTGCAAGTTCGTACTCAACGCATGGAAATTATTGCTGGCAATCTAGCCAATGCAAATACGCCTGGTTATAAAGCCCGCGATATTGATTTTAAACAAGCCATGAAATCAGCACAGTATTCTCAAAACCATAACTTAAAGCGTACTCACGACAATCACATTAAAGGTTCTATGCAAGGTTCTGGTGAGCTGAAGTTTCGTGTTCCGGATCAGCCTGATACGGGTGATGGTAATACGGTGGATGTACAAATCGAAAGAAACACCTTTTTAGATAACGGTTTACGTTATCAGGCCGGCATGGAGTTTCTGAATGGCAAGATCAGCGGCATGAAAAAAGCAATTAAAGGTGGGCAGCAATAATGAGCTTATTTAACGTAATGGACATCGCCAGCACCGGCATGAGTGCACAAAGTGTTCGCTTGAACACTACGGCCAGTAATGTAGCTAATGCAAATAGTGTTAGCAGTAGTTATGACCAGACTTATAAAGCGCGTCACCCTGTATTTGCAGCTGAATTAAATCAAGCTCTAGGTCAGCAAAATCCGGGCTCTAGAGTGAAAGTGTTAGGTATTGTTGAAAGCGCTAAGCCGCTGCAGATTGAATATAGCCCTGGTCATCCTATGTCAGATGAAAATGGATATATCTATAAACCCAACGTTAATGTGGTTGAAGAAATGGCTAACATGATGTCTGCATCCAAAGCATACGAGACCAATGTACAAGTCGCGGATACGACTAAACGGATATTTAGACGAGTGTTAAGACTTGGACAGGGACAATAAGATGAAAGCTAATCGACCTAGCAGCATCATAGATTCAGGGGAACAATTGTGGAAACAGTAAACAATGGGTTAAACAGTTCGCTTTATTGGCAACCTGAATCGGCCGCAGTGGAAGATAACAGCAATCAAACTTTGTCTCAGGAAGACTTCTTCTCTCTATTGACTGAGCAGTTAGCTAATCAAGATCCGACTAAACCTGTAGACAATGATCAAATGGTTGCCCAAATGACCAGCTTTACTATGGCCGACGGCATAGAACAGCTAAATTCAAAATTCAGTGATTTTGCTACTTCCATGACCTCAAACCAAGCATTACAGGCATCGAGTTTGATTGGTCAGCAAGTATTGCTGCAAGGTGATATTGGCTATGTAGCTTCTGAGGGGCAAGGGGTCTCTGGTGTGATTATCGCTGAGCAAAGTGTTAAAGGCTTAGAAATCACCATTGAAAATGAGATTGGTGAAGTGGTTAAAACAATAAATGCTGGTACACAAACCGCTGGCAATGTTGAATTTAATTGGGATGGAACCGATGCAAGCGGCAATGCAATGCCGGCAGGAAATTATGTAGTACGTGCACAAGGTGAAGTGGGCGGTGAATCAATAGTAGTTCCAACAGCAATTAACAGACATGTAGACAGCGTCAGTTTGGCTGCAAGTAGTCAAGGTATCATTCTAAATTTGGACGGCGATGTTAGTGTCACACTTAAAGATGTCATTCAAATCGGCGGTTAACAGGAGAAATAAAGTATGTCTTTTAACATAGCATTAAGTGGCGTGTCAGCTGCACAAAGAGACTTAGATACAACAGCAAATAACATTGCTAACGTTAACACGGTAGGCTTTAAAGAGTCTCGAGCGGAGTTTGGTGATGTATATGCCCAGTCTTTACTCGCCGGTGGCAAAACTAAAGTGGGTGATGGTGTACTTACTCAAGAAGTTGCGCAGCAGTTTTCTCAAGGTAGTTTGCAGTTTACCAACAACGCCTTGGATTTGGCTATTACCGGCAACGGCTTTTTTGGCACTATCCCAGATATTGATTCACGGGATTTTTCCTTTACTCGAGCGGGACAATTTAAGTTAGATTCAGATAACTTTGTGGTGAACTCAGCTGGTGATAATTTATTAGGGTTTCCAGTTAATTCAGACGGAAGTTCATCATCTGTTGCATTAAGTACTACTGTGCCAGTACGTATCCCTGATTCATCAGGTGCACCTCAAGAAACTACTGAAGTAGCATTAAAAATGAACTTACCCGCTGGAGCAGGTCCGGTGGACTTGGATCTATTTAATCCAGACGATCCCCTTACTTATAATGCCGCCACCTCAGTTACGGTATTTGATACTCTAGGTGATAGTCATGTAATGACTTATTTTTTCATGAAAGATGTGGCAGCTGCTGGAAATGAATGGGTAGGGTTAACTTATTTAGATGGTTTACCTCTGGAAACTGAAGGTGATACTCCTGGTGTTGGCGCCGCTGGCGCGACAGGGCCTAACGTTGTTGGTGAGACTTATTTAGGTGCAGGAAACGGTGTTTCTGGATTTAGAATGGTATTTAGCAATGGAGGTGATTTTCAAAGTACCCAAAACTCTGATGGCACAGCTATCGCCACGGGCGATCTTCAATCTGTTCCAATCGGTGCAACCATATTAACCAATGGATCTGACCCAACCCAAGCTGTTACAACTAATTTTGCATTAGACTCTGTTAACGCGACACCTAATGAACCCACTCAATTTGCTTCGGCATTTGAAGTCACCTCGTTAGAACAAAACGGCTTACCAGTAGGTAGACTTACAGGTATTGATATTGGTCCTGATGGTTTGGTTCGTGCCACATACTCTAACGGTACGTCAGAACCTATAGTGCGGGTTGCACTTATTCGATTTGCAAATGATCAAGGGTTAACTCAGCAAAGTGGTACCCAGTGGCAAGAAAGTATTTTATCTGGTGAAGCCTTAGCAGGTGAAGCTACTACAGGTACTTTTGGTGAAATTAACTCATCAGCTTTAGAGCAAGCAAATGTAAATTTAACCACCGAACTAATTGATATGATTATCGCTCAGCGAAACTTCCAAGCCAATTCAAGAGCTTTAGAAGTGAATAACCAGCTGAATCAAACAGTACTTAATATTCGTTAGTAACGTACTGATATTTAAGAACATATTAGGTTGCTTTCGAGCAGCCTTTTTTATGTCTGTTCGGAACCTAATTTAATCTCATTAGATGGCATCTAACTTGCAGTTATTTAAACCAAGATCCAACTAAGTCAATAATCTGTCATGGATAAACTACTTTACATCGCCGCAAGTGGCGCTAAACAAGATTTACTCGGTGCATCTGTGCGAGCTAATAACCTAGCTAATGCTCAAACCACTGGTTTTAGGGCTCAGCTCGAACAAGCGCGAGCAATGCCAGCTTTCGGCGAAGGTTTGCCTACCCGGGTGTTTTCTATGACAGAAAATGCCGTTAATAACTTTGAGGGCGGTCCTATGATCCAGACTGGCCGAGAGTTAGATTTAGCGATTCAAGGTGATGGTTGGTTTTCAGTGCAAGATGCACAAGGTAATGAAGCTTATAGCCGTAATGGTAGTTTTGAATTAGGTCCAAACGGCGAGCTCAAAGATTCTTCCGGTAATACAGTAGTGGGTGATTTTGGCCCAGTGTTTCTGCCTATCCCCTTATCCAATATCAATATAGCCAATGACGGAACGCTTTCAGTTAGACCGCAAGGCGCACCTGAAACAGTGTTGGAAGAAGTTGGTCGACTTAAGTTAGTCAATCCAAATTTACGTGATATGGAGCGTGGCGCAGATGGCCTTTTCCGCTTAAAAAACGGTGAACTGGCTGAAGAAGATCTGATAGTCAATGTTCGTACTGGGGTACTTGAAGGCAGTAATGTTAACCCAGTAGAAGAAATGGTCAATATGATCAACTTGCAACGACATTATGAAATGCAAATTAAGATGATGAAACAAGCAAAAGAAATTGATACTCGTGGTAATACGTTGTTGCGCATTATCTAAGGTAATTGTTGCGCTGGTGTATGTCACAACCGTTAGCAAAATACGCTAACAAACGAATTTTTTAGGAGACAATCTATGCATCCTGCATTGTGGATAAGTAAAACAGGCCTAGATGCTGCTCAGACAGATGTGGCAGTTATATCCAATAACTTGGCTAACGCCAGTACAGTGGGTTTCAAAAAAGACCGGGCGATTTTCGAAGACTTACTTTATCAAAATATCAATCAACCTGGTGGCCGCTCTTCAGCGGATACAGAGTTACCTTCAGGTTTGATGTTAGGTGCAGGTAGTAAAGTGGTTGCGACGCAAAAAGCACATACACAGGGCAATATGCTGACCACTGAAAAATCTTTAGACATGATGGTGCAGGGCAAAGGCTTTTTTGAAATATTGCAACCTGATGGCAGCACTGCATACACTCGAAATGGTCAGTTTACTCTGAATGATCAAGGACAAATCGTGACACCTGGAGCTGGATTTTTATTGCAACCAACTATTACTGTTCCAGAAAACGCTCAACAATTGACTATATCTCAAGATGGCGAGGTATCCGCTTCAGTCAGAGGGCAAGCCGATCCACAAGTTTTGGGGCAGATTAGTTTATCAGACTTCATTAATCCCACAGGTTTACAACCTACCGGGCAAAATCTATATGTTGAAACTGCCGTCAGTGGCGCACCTATTCAAGGTGTTCCAGGATTGGAAGGAATTGGCACAGTAGTTCAAGGGGCACTTGAAACGTCTAATGTGAATGTGACAGAAGAGCTAGTCAACTTGATTGAAAGTCAGCGTTTGTACGAAATGAATTCAAAGGTGATTTCAGCCGTTGACTCTATGTTGGGTCAAGTAATTCAACAGCTTTAATGAGGGTAAAACTGTGATGAATAAGTTAGCGTTGCTTAAATTACTATGTGTGTGTCTTAGCATTATGTTGTTAGGTGGTTGTCAATCTACTAATGGTCAACAACCTTTACCAAATGATCCATTCTATGCGCCTATTTTGCCCGAGATACCTCAGCAAAAAGTGGCGCAAGATGGCTCTATTTTTCAGTCTGACATGGCCAATAACTTGTTCTCGGATGTTAAGGCAAGGCGTGTAGGTGACATTATTACTGTTAGCCTGCGAGAAAATACTCGCGCGACTAAATCAGCGGGGACAAGCACATCAAAAGCAACTGGGGTAGCGGTTAATCCAATATTAGGATTGGGTGGAAATGCACTCAATATTGGTAATGAATCGGTACAACTAGGCTTGGATGCATCTAACGATTTTTCTGGTGATTCCTCTGCCAACCAAAGCAACAATTTAACCGGCAGTATTTCAGTCACAGTAGTGCAAGTATTAGCCAATCAAAATTTGCTGGTTAGAGGAGAGAAATGGCTAACCTTAAACAATGGTGACGAATATATCCGCCTAACAGGTGTGGTTCGTCCAGCAGACGTTAGCCCAACCAATGAAATAGCATCAACCAAGATAGCTAATGCACGTATTCAATACAGTGGCACCGGTAGCTTTGATACCGCACAAAGGGAAGGCTGGTTAAGTGGCTTTTTCTCATCTGAATACTGGCCGTTTTAACATGGGGAATTATATGAAGTCTTTTATTACCATGGCAGTTGTAGTTAGCATGATGTTATCGCCTATGACTTATGCACAGAGAATAAAAGATTTGGCCTCTGTGCAAGGTGTCAGAAGTAACCAGTTAGTAGGTTATGGTTTAGTTGTTGGTTTGCCTGGAACAGGCGAGCAGAGCCCATTTACTGAGCAAAGTTTTCGAACTATGCTGTCAAATTTTGGCATCAGTTTAGATAGTGCTCTCAAGCCAAAAATTAAGAATGTTGCTGCCGTTGCAGTACATGCTTTATTGCCTCCATTTATCAAGCCGGGGCAAACGATCGATGTAACGGTTTCATCTATTGGTGAGGCAGCGAGTTTGCAAGGTGGTACGCTAATTCAAACTTTCTTAAAAGGGTTGGATGGCAAAGTTTATGCGATAGCACAAGGTAGTTTAGTGGTGAGCGGATTTGGTGCGGAAGGTGGTGATGGTTCAAAAATAGTGGTCAATACCCCTACCGTTGGACGGATTGCTAATGGCGCTTTGGTAGAGCGAGCTGTGCCTAGTGGTTTTATGCAAAGTGACTTTTTAACCTTAAACCTAAAATACCCAGATTTTTCAACGGCCCAAATTTTGGCTGATACGATTAATACTCGATTAGGAGCAGATCCTGATAAAGGTTATATCATCGCCACGCCCATTGATGCGGCTTCGGTCAGAGTCTCTGCACCTAGAGATGTTGGGCAAAGAGTTGGTTTTCTTGCGACGTTAGAAAACTTCGAATTTGTGCCTGCCAAAGCTTCGGCAAAAGTAGTGATCAACAGTCGTACAGGTACCATAGTGATTGGTCAAGATGTACGGCTTTTACCTGCCGCGATTACGCATGGAGGGTTAACGGTCACAATCGCTGAAAACCAAACCGTTGCTCAACCTAATGCTTTAGCAGGGGGAGAAACAGTCGTGACCACTCAATCTATAGTTGATGTGAATTTAGACGATACGAGGATGTTTAGTTTTAATCCCGGTGTCACCTTAGATGAGTTAGTAAGGGCGGTGAATGAAGTCGGCGCAGCACCGGGTGATCTAATGGCTATCTTAGAAGCTTTACGCGAAGCAGGTGCCTTGCAAGGCGATCTGGTCGTTATTTAAAGGTTATCGTCATGGAACAGTTGCTTAATAACAAAAGCCCACTTGAATTATCCAGAAATGCCAATGATATTAAAGGCTTGGATGAGTTGCGCCGAGCCGCTCAAAGTGGCGACGGTAAAGCATTAGATGAAGCAGCCAAACAATTCGAAGCCATCTTTGTACAAATGATGCTCAAATCCATGCGAAAAGCGCAAGATGTGATGGCGGATAAAGATAGCCCATTTAACTCAGAACAAGTTAAGTTTTACCGAGATATGCATGACACACAAATAGCCAGTGATTTAGCCAGTAATGGCAGCATAGGTCTAGCGGAAATAATTGTACGTCAACTCGGTAAAGTCGGTGACGACTATATGCCGGCGGGAGCATTACGTAATGATGGTAACCTTTCAAGTATTAACCGAAATGCAATCGCCAGTACGCAAAAAGCTCAAGAAGATGTGTTAGGCAAGCAGCCTATAAAAACCTTTCAGTCTTTTAAAACTGCGGCTTTTGAAGATGCACAGTCCTTTATCGAACAGCTTTACCCAGCAGCACAGCAGGCCGCTGAGCAGTTAGGTCTTGACCCCAAAGCTTTGTTGGCGCAAGCCGCTATCGAGACAGGCTGGGGTAAACATATGATCCATAATACTTCAGGGCAAAACTCGCACAATTTATTTGGTATTAAAGCAGATCGTCGTTGGCAAGGTGACCGTGCATTGGTTAATACTATTGAGTTTGAACAAGGTGTTGCAGCTACAAAAAAAGCCCCCTTTAGAATGTATGACTCCTTTGCCGAATCAATGCAAGATTACGTGGGTTTTGTCAAACAAAACCCTAGGTATGAAGAGGCAGTAAAGCAGAGTCAGTCAACGGAGCAATACTTTTCAGAGTTGCAAAAAGCGGGGTATGCCACCGATCCGGATTATGCCAGTAAAGTTATCTCGGTGTTTGAAGGCGAACAATTCAAACGTTTTTCAGCACAACAATTAGGCACTCCAAGTGATGCGGGCGGCATACAATGATTACTAATAGTTCAAACAGCAATACTAGAACCGCAGATTTATTCTCCATAGCGACTAGTGGTGTTAACGCAAGTAACCAGCTGTTGACAACAACAGGTAATAACATAGCTAATGTTAATACTGAGGGTTTTGTACGTGAGCGCACCACTTTTGAAAGTCAGCTAACAGGTGGGGTAGGACGCTCAACTACAGAGCGAGTGATCAATATTTTCGCACAAAACCAACTGCGTCGTGACACTACCTTACAAAGTGAATTTGAAAATTATTTTAATCGAACCTCTGTTATCGATAATGTATTCGCCGGTGAAGCGAATAGTATTTCTGCTAGCATGAGTCGTTTTTTTGCTGCGGTGCAAACGGCTACTGATATCCCTACAAACCTTTCGGGTAGGCAGATGGTGTTGAGTGAAGCTGAGTCTTTAGTAGGGCAAATAGGCATAGTATCGGGATTTTTGCGAGATAAAGAGCAAGAGCTGAATGTTGAAGTGGGGGCTAACATCGACAGCTTGAATTCAATTGTTCAGTCTATAGCGGATCTCAATGATGCTATTCGAACTAATCAGGCCAACAATCGATTTGATGAACCCGGTACCTTAAAAAACCAACGAGACAATGCTGTTTTAGAATTGGCTAGTTTAGTGTCTATCGAAGTACGTCAAAGTGCTAAAAACGATGGCTCGGTGATGATTAACCTAAGCTCTGGCGAATCGTTAGTGTTAGAAGATGGCTCATTTAATGTTTTTGAAGTGAATAACGACGCTGATTTAAATTATAAATCCCTGCAGCTTACCAGTAATGGTAAACCTACAACTATCAATATCCGAGAAACTGAGTTAGGAGGAGCTATTGGTGGACTGTTTAGGTACCGAGATGAAGTGCTTGAAACTAGTCGCCGAGAACTTGGGCAAATAGCCATCGCTATTACGGAGTCACTCAACACTCAAAATCGCCAAGGTATGGACTTAGATCAACATCTGGGTGGGGATATTTTTTCACTACCTGAATTTTTAGGGTTAAGTTATTCAGATAATGTTAACGCTAATAGCTTAGTTACTGGGCGGATTACTAACGGCGCAGGTGGGCAAGTAACCAGTGCTGATTATGAAGTAACGATTAATAGCGTAACAGCAGGTGCGCCCCCTACATTAGACATCACTGTAGCAACGTTGAACGCAGATGGATCGCCTGTCATGGACATAAATGGTAATCCTATTACTCAAAACTACCCAGCTGTAGATGCTCAATCGGGTACCTTCACATCCGTTATTGGTGGCATTGAAATCGAGTTTGCCAGTGGCACAGGTTACACCGCAGGTGATCAGTTCTTATTACAGCCCACCAAAGATACTGCAGATCGTATTGAAGTGTCCATGACTAGACCTGAAGATTTAGCCCTTGCTTCACCCATATCTGTGAATGCTAGCTTAAATAATTTGGGCGATGCGCAGTTGGTTTCTAGTTCGGTTAATAACATATTTATTGATAATACCTTCACCGATAGTCTCGCATCTGCATTTGATAATGCGGGAGGCATACATGGGCCAGGCAATTCACCTACTGGTGCCGGTGGCGTAGGTGCGCCCGCTCAAATTTTATTTACAGCGAGCGATGAATACCAAGTGTTAGATAGTGCTGGAACCGTCATCACAGTTGTATCTGGTACAACTGATCTGAGTAACCTACTAGCCCAAGCTGAAAGTGCGGGTGCTGGACCACCTTGGCCCGCTGCATTTAGTGCTCTAGATAACTACCCCGGCTACGATTTGACTTTGCAAGGAGTGCCCAAAGCAGGTGATAGTTTTTCAATTGGTTATAACACCGGTGGCTTAAATGATAATCGCAATGGATTGATTATGGGGGATTTGCAAAATCAGGATATTATGCAAGTGAATAACTCAGGATCAGGTCAGCCCATCAGTTTTCAGGAAGCTTATGGAAATGTTGTTAGTGACATTGGTCAAAAAGCCTCTAGTGGAGATATATCCCTACAATCTGCTAATGCACTTAAATCTCAATCTAAAAATTGGTTCGAGTCGGTTTCTGGTGTGAGTTTGGACGAAGAAGCGGCTAATTTAGTCAGATATCAACAGTCATATCAAGCAGCTGCAAGGTTATTAGCCACAGCCCAAGAATTGTTTACTACGATTCTTGGGGTTACACGGTAAAAGGTCTAGGTAAATTATGCGCATATCCACGGGACAATTATACGACCGGACTATTCAATCGGTTTTAGATAATCAGGCTGATCTATCTGATGTGCAGCAGCAGTTAGCATCAGGTAAAAAACTGTTGCGACCGTCGGATGACCCAGTTGGAACTGCACAAGTTATACGTTTGACTGAAGAAATTGAACTGATAAACCAGTACAAAAAGAACAGTAACTTGCTAGTCAACAGCCTAGAGCAAGAAGAAACGGTACTTAAAAGTGTGAACACCGCGGTAGATCGTGCACGTGTATTAATGATCCAGTCAGGTAATGGCATAGTGGGCACAGATGATAGAAAAGCCCTTGCAATTGAAATTGGTCAAATTAGAGATCAAGTATTCGACCTGATGAATAGCAGAAATCCAGCAGGTGAATATATTTTTGCTGGGTTTCAGTCTGCCTCCCCAGCTTTTGTGTTTAATCCTAGTGCAGTAGGAGATAAATATACTTTTGTGGGTGATACCGGTGCAAACCAAATTCAAGTTTCAGACAGTGTTAGCTTACAGGTGAATAATTCAGGCTTTGATGCATTTGAAAATGTACTGTCTCGGCTTAAAACTTCGATTTCTGGTTCAGTTGGCGCAACAAATGTTTCCTTAAATGTTCAGGGGCAAACCGCTTTCGATAAGTTTTATGAAGCAAATTATGATGCTGTCACGCCAGCAAATAATGAGTTTCAAATTAGTATTTTGTCTGCTACTCAAGCACAAGTAACCAATGTAGGTACAGGCGCTGTGTTAGACACAGTAGATTTTTCAAGTGGCAGTGCAGTTTTGTATAAAGGCTTAGAGTTTAATATTACAGGCACCCCAGGTGACACCGTTAATTTTCAACTTGAGCCGCCAGAGAAAAGAAATATTGCGGAGACATTGAATGATTTTGTCATTGCATTGAATAACGAAAACATAGCGAACAATGATTTTGATGAGGCTCTGACAGATGCCTTAGCTGGAGTGGATAATGCTTTTGTAAATATCGCTAACTCTATTTCGAAAATAGGCGGCAGAAGAAATACCGCAGACTCTGTATTTGCCGCAAATTTGGACTTGGAAATATCTAACAAAGCAGCACGATCTAATATCGAAGAAGTAGATTATGCTGAAGCTGTATCTGAGCTAAGCCGTCAAGAAACAGCCTTACAAGCAGCGCAAGCCACTTTTGCTCGTGTGACAGGTACTTCGTTGTTTGATTTTATCTAGCCTGAAATCGAGTTATCTAGGTTTTATTTAGGTTTAATGAATCAATCTTAATTTCTGCTAAATATATACAGCTTTTGTTGTCCTCATGGGATGAATAATAACTGATGTAAAGCAGACCTTCTTTGAATACTAAGCCGGGGTAACTATTGTCTCCAGCAGAAGGCAAAATCAATAACTCTTGACACTCTCCATTCGATAATTTCATCTTTAATAGTCCTGTTACAAGTCGTCCATGTTTGACTATTCTGCCTGCTACCAAGGCAAAATCATTATCTAGGCGTAACATGACTGGGCCACCGATATAACGTCCCAAATCTATCCAGTTCCATTTTTTATAGGGAAATGTGCTGTGGCCAAGCTGCGCCGAGTAGCTGTCAGCATCTCTCCTAACCAATGCAAAAGCTTTATCGTCATTGAACACAAGGTCGCTTTCATTAGGGTAACCTTTTTTATGTTTATCTAAACTTAGTGCAAAAGGTTGATGCAGATGAAAGCTTCTTCTGGGATTACCTGAATACAGGTGAATGGCGTTCTGTTTTCTATTGTAAGAAAACCCGTAAGCTTTATTTTTATGCCATCTTATTCGCCATAACCACCACCCTCTATCAGCAAACTCTTTAGCAGCCGACCAACTTTGTCCTGTTTGTGATACCCAGGTTAAGTTACGTGTGCCTATTGTTTGGTTATGTTTAGAAGTTTGCCGTGCATAAGCAATAAGTAGAATGTTGCCATCAGGGGTGATGGTTATCTTCGGATCTCTTAAATCTGTGTTAGCAATAGCGATTTGATTTAAGTGCAAAATGTTGCCAGCAAAATCTAAGGTGAGTATGCGTATTGTACCGTCGGCACTTACGTGATTTTCGGCCTCTCTATAACAGCAAAATAGGTGTTGGTTAAACTCGCATAAATCGACAAAAGCATTGTGCTGAGCTTTATTTCCTATTTTTTTAATCCAATTTATGGGCATTTTTCAAACTTTTTTATCTTATTTAACCCATTGAAACTCAAGTAAAAGGTAAATGCAAAGGCGGCAAAAAGTTGCCGCTTAATAGAAAAAAGGCAAATTAATGTTAAAGGGAATTTTAAATGGGTCGATACAATTTTAGAGAGAGCCAGTAGTAATGATTTTTTAAATACAAAATCGTTACTCTATTAGTGTTATTTAACCAGCCGAATAATTATTCGGTCGCCAGCATCGTCTGGACTGAGAGTGTAGGAGAAAAACCATGGGTTTATTCGTAAACACCAATGTATCATCGTTGAACGCGCAGCGTAATTTGTTCGATTCAGCGCAGTCTTTAAGTACATCTTTTGAACGTTTGTCTTCAGGTTTCCGTATTAACCGTGCGGCTGATGATGCTGCAGGTTTGCAGATAACTGACAGATTAACCACCCAAGTACAAGGCCTTAACCAAGCAGCACGTAACGCTAATGATGCTATTTCATTAGTGCAAACTGCTGAAGGCGCGTTAGGCGAAGTTACTACTTCACTTCAACGTATTCGTACCCTTGCAGTACAATCACAAAACGGTATTAACTCATCTGCAGACCGCGTGGCTCTGCAAAAAGAAGTAACTGCCCTTAAAAACGAAATTAGCCGGATAGCGTCTGATTCACAATTTGCCAACTTAGATATTTTACAAGGTGATTTTTCATCTAAATTCTTGGTAGGTGCGAATGGTGGTCAAACTATCTCTGTTAACTTGTCTAGAACAGATGGTTATGGTGCTGTTGGTCTAGGTGTTGGCGGTACTGATGTGTCTACTGTTGATGGTGCTTCTACAGCCTTGACTGTTATATCTGAAGCCATATCTACTGTTGGTGGTGTGCGTGCCGATTTAGGTGCCTTGCAAAACCGTTTCCAATCAACAATCCGTAACCTGACTAACATTTCTGAAAACGTTGCCGGTGCAAGAAGTCGAATCCAAGATACTGATTTTGCTTCTGAAACTGCTGAGTTAACTAGAAATCAGATTATTCAGCAAGCAAGTTTGACTGTGTTAAGTCAGGCCAATCAGCGTCCACAAGCGGCTCTATCTTTACTAGGTTAATCTTTGCTGGGTTGGTTGTTTAATTCAACTAACCTTCGATTAGCCTAGGTTTCGAGACCCTTCTTCTGTTCAAGGTCTTAGAAGCCAGGGGGTAGTGCACTGGGTTGATAAGAACCGAGCAGTTGAGAGTCTCGCTCTCTCTCTCAGAATGAAAGAGCGCTCAGCCGGAGAATTTCTCCGGCTTTTTTCGTCCTCTAACTATTTGAAATATATAGAATTAAAAAACTAGTTTGTTTTTCTCCTAAAGGATTTTTCATCCAAGCACGATACATGAACATAGACGTTACGCATCTAATAAAAATATAAGCGAACGACTCTACAGAAGCTGAATAAAAATAAAAGCACAGCTCTGTAACCATCAAGACAACTAAAAATAATAATAGTCTGGTGGTGTTTACAAAAAATCGTTAGGAGATTAAAAATGAGCTTATTCGTCAACACGAATGTGTCGTCGTTAAATGCAACTCGTCAGTTGTTTACGTCGAACAATAATTTAAGTACCGCGTTTGAACGCTTGTCATCTGGTTTTCGTATCAATACCGCGAAAGACGATGCTGCAGGTTTACAAATATCCAATCGTCTTACCACGCAAATTCTAGGTTTAGATCAAGCTGTTAGAAATGCTAACGATGGCATTTCCTTGGCACAAACTATTGAAGGAGCACTTGCCGAAACCACTTCTGCTTTGCAAAGAATACGAGTTTTGGCTGTTCAATCTCAAAATGGTATCAACTCATCTTCAGATCGGGTCGCTTTACAAAAAGAAGTGACTGCATTGAAGGATGAAGTGAGTCGAATAGCATCTACATCACAATTTGGTGGTGTGAATGTATTAGACGGCGCATTTTCATCGGCATTTTTAGTGGGGGCCAACGCCGGACAAACAATTAGTGTCAATGTTGAGCGGACCGGAGGATTTGGCGCATCAGGGTTAAATGTGGCAGACACCTCTGTTTTGACCGAAGCACAAGCATCGGCAGCTATGACAGCGGTCACAGAAGCGATCTCAATTATTGATGCCCAACGGGCTGATTTAGGTGCGATACAAAATCGTTTTCAATCAACGATCAGAAACTTAAGTAATATTTCTGAAAACGTATCAGCGGCAAGAAGTCGTATTCGTGATACTGATTTTGCCGTCGAAACGGCAGAGTTAACCCGCTGGCAGATCATTCAACAAGCTAGCATCACAGTGTTAGGTCAAGCAAATCAACGTCCACAAGCGGCATTGCAGTTGTTACAAGGCTAATAAATAGAGAATAAATATGTGCAATATTGTTGAGCAATTGCGGGGGCAGGCTGCAACTTAAATACGAGGATAAATTTATCTACATATGAATGAAATAATGTTGTAGATAAAGAAAACGGTCGAATTGCAAAGTGTGGGGACAGGCTGCAACCGACCGAGGAATGTAATATTATTAAGTATTATCAATACTTTAGAACAAATTAGTAGTGAGTGCTTTTTTACTAACAAATAAAGCCGAGGCTTTTTTTGTTAAAACGCTAACAGACAGAACAGACGCCAGGAGGTAGTGAGGTATTGAGGTTTAGGCCATCAATTCTGTCTGTCAGCTAGAGCATTAAGCTCACACTTTTTGCATTTGTTTTTTGTGCTTCAAACACTTAACAAAAATGCTAACCAGGGTACCAGCTAGCAATTATATAAAGCATGTGGCGTGCCAATTACGCAGCCAAGATGTCAATTTAAATTTTAGCAACACCAGAATATCACTGACATTAATAACAAAAATAAAAAGTCGGTGCATGGTTAGGAGAGAAAATGAGTTTATTTGTAAGTACTAATGTGTCGTCGCTAAACGCTACTCGTCAGTTGTTTACGTCGAATAATAATTTAAATACTGCGTTTGAAAGACTGTCGTCAGGCTTTCGCATTAACGGTGCAAAAGATGATTCTGCAGGACTGCAAATATCTAACCGATTAACCACTCAGGTTTTAGGTTTAGATCAAGCAGTTCGAAACGCTAATGACGCTATATCTTTGTCACAGACTATAGAGGGGGCGTTGGCTGAAACTACCACTGCCTTACAGAGAATACGCGTGTTGGCAGTGCAGTCGCAAAACGGGATTAATTCGTCGTCAGATCGGGTCGCTTTACAAAAAGAAGTGACTGCATTGAAGAACGAAATGAGTCGTATTGCTTCTACATCGCAGTTTGGTGGCGTAAACGTATTGGATGGCGCATTTTCATCTTCTTTTTTAGTAGGAGCTAACGCCGGACAAACCATTAGTGTCAATGTTGAACGTACCGGAGGATTTGGTGCATCAGGATTGTTTATAGCTGATACCTCTGTTCTAACTGAAGCACAAGCTTCGACAGCCATGACAGCCGTATCAGAAGCCATCTCAATTATTGACGCTCAGCGAGCTGACTTAGGTGCGCTACAAAACCGTTTTCAGTCGACGATCAGAAATTTAAGTAATATTTCTGAAAATGTATCAGCGGCAAGGAGTCGTATCCGTGACACAGATTTTGCCGTCGAAACGGCAGAGTTAACCCGCTGGCAGATAATTCAGCAAGCGAGTATTACTGTGTTAGGGCAAGCGAATCAACGCCCACAAGCAGCTTTGCAGTTACTAGGTTAGTCTAATATTTAGCCGAGAAAAAAATCTAGAGGGTAGGAAATGAGAGGCCGACCCAGGGCCATGCCCTAAAAAGTAATAATGGATTGTTACTATGGAATGCTAGGGAGGGCGCTATTTATAAGCTATGGTGTAATTGAATTTATATCCTAGTCAGTACCAAGTTTGCTCCAACTCCTAACGTGAGCAAGTTGGTCGGGGACGCCTTGTAAAGGGTTTTGCCCCGGCCTTTTTTAATCAAACACCCTAAGGCGCATTGTTTTGAGGCCTTTTGGTGTATTTAGCACAAATAGTATTTCTGTTTTGGTTTACATCTTAGATGTGTAAATTAAAACGCCGACTAACAGGACCGAGAGTGTAGAAGTTTGGTTGAGAGGCCAGTATTCAGCTCTTCTAACCCTGCCAGTCGGACAGAAACCTTATTTGCTCCATCTCCTAACGTGAGCAAGTTGGTCGGGGACGCCTTGTAAAGGGTTTTGCCCCGGCCTTTTTTCTTTAGCCATCAAATGCTTTTGCATCTAATCAACTATCCATCTTAAAGCATGTAGTGTGCCAACATGTATTTCGAGTTTAATTTCCATGCTGATTGGTATAACCAGTCTTTTCCATTTCCAACTATTAAATTGAAACCCAGTTGTTCATTTATTTTTAGGTTCGGACATGACCAATCTCAGAGGGCAAATAACCGATTCAAAATTTTATTGGAAGTCGTTGTTTAGTCTTGAATTAAATGTCGATTAACAGAAGAGGACTAAAAAACTTTTAAAAAAAATTAAAGTTACTGTTGTAAGTGTCGATAACGTTAGTTGAGGGGTGATCTAATTGATTACTTTTAGTCTCACTTAACGATAGAGATGTCGTTGAATGAGGTAAGTGAGGTGATAGACAAAAAGAGGTTTTTGTCTATCTAAATTGAGGCAAACTTACTGGCACAAACACGTTATCGGCGTGCGGTGAGTTTTCAGGAGGTTTTTATGGGTTTATTTGTTAACACAAATGTGTCGTCTTTGAATGCTCAGCGCCAGTTGTTTAGTTCAGGACAATCGTTGAATACATCTTTTGAAAGATTGTCTTCAGGTTTTAGAATTAATCGTGCTGCAGATGATGCCGCGGGCCTGCAGATTTCAGACCGTTTAACCACGCAAGTAGAAGGTTTGAACCAAGCAGTTAGAAATGCAAATGATGCAATTTCTCTTACTCAGACAGCTGAAGGTGCGCTGGGTGAAGTAACTGCTTCATTACAACGTATTCGTACCTTAGCAGTGCAATCTCAAAATGGGATTAACTCTTCTGCTGATCGCACAGCGTTACAGAAGGAAGTGACCGCATTAAAAAATGAAATTAGTCGCATCGCTTCTGATTCACAATTTGCCAACTTGGATATTTTGACAGGTGGTTTCTCATCTAAATTCCTAGTCGGTGCAAACGGTGGACAGACCATCTCAGTCAATTTATCACGTTCAGGAGGTTACGGCGCTTCTGGATTGGGTATTGCTGGCACGGATGTATCTACAGTAGATGGCGCTTCGACCGCTCTTACAGCGATAACAAATGCAATATCTTCTGTTGGTGGAGCGCGGGCCGATTTGGGTGCATTGCAAAACCGTTTTCAGTCTACTATTCGTAATTTGAGTAACATCTCTGAGAATATCGCAGGTGCTCGCTCGCGTATTCGTGATACTGACTTTGCAGTTGAAACGGCTGAATTAACCAGAAATCAAATCATTCAGCAAGCGTCTTTGTCGGTGTTAAGTCAAGCCAATCAACGACCACAATCGGCACTGTCATTATTAAGCTAAGATTTAGCTTTTAACAATAAGTTAGCCTAAAACGGCTAAAATAATAGGGACGTATTACTCCTCTGAAGTATAATTTGAGGTGGGAACACGTCCCTTTAGTCGTTGGCGTTTTATGTAGAGGTGATTTATGGAAATTAAAACATCACAAGTTGGCCAAGATTTTGCTGCAGATACTGTTCGAACCAATCGTTCAACACAGGGTTCTCTGGCAGAAGGGCAAAAACAGACTAAAGATATATCTGTTCCTGCCGAAATAAAAAAACGAGAGTCGGTTAATGTTAGCGCTGAGCAGATTGAAACTGCTGTTTCACAACTAAGTGATTTTGTGCAATCAAATAGCAGACAACTCAATTTTTCAGTGGACGAAGGCAGTAATAAACAAGTCGTCAAAGTAACCGATGCGGAATCCGGAAAAATTATTCGGCAAATACCTTCTGAAGAAGTATTAGCACTTTCAGAACGTTTGCAGGACTTACAGACGGAGGTTGGAACCGCAGTAGGTTTACTATTTAGTAAACAGGTTTAATATCATTCTTTTGATGTAAACGTTATCCTGCAATTATTGTTGGAATAGAGGTGGTGTATGTCAATTCAGTCATTAGGTGTAGGATCAGGTTTAGATCTTGAAAGTTTAGTGGGGCAATTGCTCGAAGCTGAGCGTAAGCCAAAAACTGATGCCTTGAATTCCAGAGAGGAAAACGTTGAAGCTGAAATTTCTGGTATTGGTAAGTTAAAGTCGAAACTTGAAGATTTCCAAGAAACCTTGGATAAATTGCGCAGTGATTCGAACCTTAAAGGCCGCGAACCAAGCATAAACAATCCTTCAGAAGGCGTTGAACCTTTTACCGCTGATGCCTCTAACAGTGCATTGGAAGGCGATTACAATATAGCAGTGAGTCAACTCGCTAGTGGTAGTCGAATTGAAACCGCAAATGCAGTGGATGGTGGTTTTGCTAGCTCTTCTGATTCGGTATTAAGTGCAGGTGCTGCTAGTCTTACCTTTAAAATTGATGCGACTAGTGAGTCCTTTACTATCAATTTAACTGCAGGTAATTCTCTAGAAGACTTACGAAATGCTATCAATGCTTCAAATGATAACTTTGGTGTAACCGCTAGTATTATAGATACTGGAACGGTGAATGGTGGTGCTAAACTAGTATTCACTTCTGATACTACTGGTGCAGGAAATGATTTAGTTATAGTCAACGATAACGATGTTGCTGAACTGGATCTTGTTTCAACCACTAATTCTACTGAAGCTTCGACTTATTTAACGCCTGTCACTTCTGCTCAAAACGCCAAAGCCACAATTGATGGTATTGACGTAGAAAGTAAAAATAACGAATTTGAAAATGTCATTGAAAACGTCAGTTTTAAAGCAACTGAATTATCTGAACTAGCGGCAGATGGTATAACGTTTAAAACCTCAAAACTCAGTATTGGCTTTGATAAAGAAGCGGTTGAAGAGACTATCAGAGAGTTTGTTGAGAATTTTAATGCCTTACAAGCGGAGATAAAACTACTTACCAAATACGGTGAGTCTGATTTGGAAGACGATGGTTCTCTGGCGGGTGACTCGTTGGTTAGAGGTATACAAACCGGTATCAATAATATTCTATTTTCTTCAGTCGATTCATCAGCTCTAGGTGGCCTGTTTCAGCTTGGTATTGAATATAACGATAACAATGAGTTGGAAATCAGCTCTAACGACAGAATTGGCTTAGGCAGTGGCGACGATCGTCTTAAAGACGCATTAGATGATAACTTCGATGAGATTGCCGCGTTATTTACTGATGAAAACCAAGGTATTGCGGTTCGCCTTTACGATTATGTTGAAGAATACACCAGTTATAGTGGATTGCTTAAATCTCGAGAAGATACAGCTAAAGATCAAAGAGAAAAGATTTTTGACGAAAGATTAACTTTGGAGTTAAGGCTGGCGAACACTGAGCAAATATTGCGTGATAAATATTTGAATCTTGACCAAACTGTAGCTAGATTAAATTCAACTGGTTCGGCATTGCTCGCAACATTAGGCTCATAGGTTAGAAAGAATGCAATTTAACAATCAAAAATGTGGAAAATTAGTATGGCGTTAAAAGGTATCAATGCTTATAAAAAAGGTAATCTGAAGCAAGAAGTCGGTCAGGCTGATCCGCATAAGTTAACCTTAATGTTAATGCAAGGCACGCTTGATAAGCTTGCTTACACCAAAGGCTGCATAGAGCGAAAGGATTACGCTGGTAAGTCAGAGCATATTTCACGTGCGACGGCTATCTTGATGAACCTACGTGATACTCTTTCGTTAGAGTCTGGTGGTGAGGTCGCGGATAATTTGTATGCGCTTTACGATTATATGATCCAACGCTTGATTGACGCTAATGTGCAGAATAGCTTGAAGATTGTTGATGAAGTGATTACTCTGTTTTTACCCATTAAAACAGCCTGGTCGCAAATTCCTGAGTCAGCCAAACAAGAGGCTTACGAAATGCAGAGGCAACAACGTCAAGCTACAGTTTGAAAAAATTACTATTAGATCATTCTTTTACACCTTCCCCATTAAAAAGTATCAATCGAGATCTGTCAGAACTCACATCTGAAAATGATCCCGATGAATCTTTATTTTTGAAACTCGTAACGGAACGTGACGAATTCATTCTAAAATATCTAGAAAACCTCGCTGAAGAAGAAAAAAAACAATTCGCAAAAGCCGAGTTGCAGGTTAATGGCGCATTAGTTGCTTATGCTGAAGAATCATTTAAAGCGTCATTAAAACAACTATCTGGGTTGGTACGTGGTCGCAAAGCTATAAATAAGTATCGATGAATATTCTGGATTTTAACGAGTTAAATCAATTAGGTAATGAATCAAGTCAATGTGATTTCTACCAAACTAAAATGATTGTGAGGGCTGTTTATGTTTAATAATAAATCAATTTTAATAACGGGTGGAACCGGATCATTTGGCAAACGTTTTTCTGCTTACCTAACAAAAAATTATTCTCCGAAAAAGGTCATCATTTACTCCAGAGATGAGTTAAAACAATTTGAAATGCAGCAACATTTTAATGCCCCTTGTATGCGTTATTTTATTGGTGATGTGCGCGACAAAGAGCGATTGATTTCAGCTATGCGTGATGTTGATTATGTGGTGCATGCCGCTGCTTTAAAACAAGTGCCTGCTGCAGAATACAATCCTAATGAATGTATCAAAACTAATATCTATGGGGCTCAAAATGTTATTGATGCCGCTATCTCCGCCGATGTGAGTCGGGTTATTGCGTTGTCAACCGACAAAGCTGCCAATCCGGTAAACCTGTATGGTGCGACTAAGCTAGCTTCTGATAAATTATTTGTCGCGGCTAACAATATTTCTGGCGCCACAGGGCCAAGATTTGCAGTGGTTCGTTACGGTAATGTAGTGGGTTCTAGAGGTTCAGTGGTGCCCTTTTTTCGTCAATTGCTGAATGAGGGTGTGACTAAACTTCCTGTCACTCATGCAGAAATGACTCGTTTTTGGATCACCTTAGATGAGGGTGTTGAATTTGTAGTTAAAAATTTCCAACGGATGCAAGGTGGCGAAATATTTGTGCCTAAAATCCCCTCCATAAGAATAATCGATTTGGTTGAGTCCATCAGTGGTAATCGAGAATACGATTTAGTTGGAATTCGCCCTGGTGAAAAACTACATGAAGTGATGGTACCTGAAGAGATGGCGCACCATTCTTTAGAATTTGATGATCATTACGTGATAACGCCTGCAATCAAATTTTTTGATAAAACCATCAATTACAAAAAGAATAAATTAGGCGATGTGGGCCAACCGGTTGCTGAAAAGTTTGAATATCACTCAGGTACAAATCCTCATTTTTTGACCATCGATGAATTAAAAACACTCGATAAAGTCACCTTGTAACGGGCGTTTATATGATCCCTTATGGCAAACATTTGGTTGATGAGGATGATATAGACGCGGTTGTGGATGTGTTACGCAATCAGTTTTTGACTCAAGGCAAGGTTGTTCCCCAATTTGAACAAGCTCTATGTGATTACACTGGAGCTAAGTATTGCGTAGCTGTTAATAGTGCAACTTCTGGTTTGCATGTGGCTTGTTTAGCTGCAGGTGTTAGTACAGGAGATTTAGTTTGGACAGTTCCCAATTCTTTTGTTGCTTCGGCAAATTGCGCGCTTTACTGCGGTGCGAGCATAGATTTTGTGGACATAAATCCTACTACTCGCAATATTGATGTCAGCGCCTTAGAAAACAAGCTCCAGCATGCTGCCAGTCAGAATCGACTACCTAAAGTGTTAATCGTGGTGCATTTTTCTGGATTGAGCTGTGATATGCAGAGTATTCGTAGCTTAACGCAGAAGTACTCAATCGTATTAATTGAAGACGCAGCCCATGGGTTAGGTGGCAGTTATCAGCAATCCAAGATTGGCAGTTGTGTGTATGCAGATATGACCGTTTTGAGTTTTCACCCAGTTAAATCCATTACCAGTGCCGAAGGCGGCGCAGTGTTAACTAATCAAAGCGGACTTCACGAAAAACTTAAATTATTTGCTAAACATGGCGTGACTAAAGATCCCGAACAATACCAAGGAGAAAGTCATGGGCCTTGGTATTATCAGCAACTCGAGCTGGGTTACAATTATCGGCTGAGTGATATGCAAGCTGCTTTGGGTTTATCCCAGTTAAAAAAGTTAGACTCCTTTATGCAGAGGCGCGCTGAAATCGCAAAAGTTTATGATGAAGCCTTGGTTAACTTGCCCTTGAAACTACCAGTCGTAGAATCTCAATCACAAAGTGCATGGCATCTGTATATGGTTGAGCTTACTTTGCATGATCGGCAAAATATTTATCAGCAACTTCATGCCAAAGGAGTAGGCGTCAATGTGCATTACATTCCTATTCATTTACAGCCTTACTATCAACAACTTGGTTTTAAACAAGGCGACTTTCCTGTGTCTGAACACTTTTACCAACACGCTTTAACACTGCCATTGTTTCCAAGTTTAACGGATGAAGAACAAACAAAAGTCATTGATACGCTACGGGAGATATTGGTGTGAATATTGCCATCATTCCTGCACGTGGCGGTAGCAAGCGAATTCCGGGTAAAAACATCAAATTATTTGCCGGTAAGCCGCTTATTGCCTATTCAATCGAAGCGGCTAAAGCGTCAGGTCTGTTTGATAAAATCATCATATCCACTGACAGTGAAGAGGTTGCTGATGTAGCAAAAGCCTTTGGAGCTGATGTGCCTTTTATTCGCCCAGAAACATTATCAAATGATGTGGTAGGTACTCGACCAGTGACCAATCATGCCATCAAGTTTTGTATTGAAAACTTTTATAAACCTGAATTCTGTTGTTGTATCTACGCCACAGCGCCGTTTTTAGATGCTCAATATCTGCAACAAGGGTTGGATTCACTTAAACAACATAGCGAAAAGTCTTTTGCTTTTTCAGTCACTAGTTTTCCTTTTCCAGTACAACGGGCACTGATAAAATCAGCGGCCGGTGTGTCGCCCATGTTTCCTGAAAGCATCGGTAAACGTTCCCAAGACTTAGAAGAAGCCTATCATGATGCAGGCCAGTTTTATTGGGGTAAAACCGATGATTATTTATCCAATCAAAAGATTTTTAGTCACCACAGCTTGTCAGTCATTTTACCACGGCACTTAGTGCAGGATATCGATACACCAGAAGATTGGCAGCGAGCAGAACTAATGTATCAAGCTTACGTTCAGGGGCAAAAAAGTGAGTGAAATTCTAGACTCTAAAACTGAAAAAGTATTGTTGATCAGGATGTTAAGTTCGGCAGATGTGTGTGCCATTGGACTTCCGGTATTGCGCTACTTTCAAAAAAACAATCCAAACGCAGAGATTCATTTTTTGACCTTCGGAGATGGGGCTGAGTTAATTAAAATAGCCGAGCCGAGTGTGTTTATTCATCATGTGACTCAGCAGCAGTGGCCAGACGATTTCTTCCTTGCCATGGAATCATTCTTGGGACTCGCCGAGGAAATCATTGGTGAAAACTACAGTCAAATTGTCAACTTAGATACCACTTTTATGCCGTGCTTTTTGACACGTTTTTTAGCCGATGCTGGTGAGCCTGTCAGTGGTAATTATTTGAACATGTCGGTTCAAAAATTATTGGAACAAGTTCAAGACCAAAGTTTACAAGCTGATTATGTTAATTCAAGCCAAGCTTTTATGGCCAGTTCATTTACCAACATGCACAAGTGGCATGGTCGCTGGTGGCAATATGATGTTGAAGGCGAAGGTGGATATCCGGAATTTTATTTAACTAAATGTTGTGGATTAGTGGTTGATAAATTGGATCAGGCCATCGATGTTGGTATTGATAAACGACTGGCTAAAAAAGCTAAATCCAATAAAGTGATTGGTTTGTGTCTTGGTCAATCTGACGATGGCTACCTCTATCCTTATGCAAGTCGTTTAAAAAAGCTTTTAGAACAAAAAGGCTTTGTTGTTTGGGATGATAGGGATGCTAAAGAAGATATTCGTTCACTATTGAAAATGCTTAAAGCCAGTGACTTAATGGTGTGTAAACCAAGTGGTCATCGCTGGTATGCACAAGCGGTTGATTGTCCAACCTTGATGATAAGTGGCACCAGCGAGCCTGCTTTGTTAATGCCAGAATTTGGCACGGATCCAGTAACTGCGTGTATGCAACATGGCGCTAATCCAAACAATATTGCTACGTTAGAATGTAACTGCGATAAAGCAGAAGATTTAGTGGAAAGTATTGAGTCGATATTTGTACATCTAGCCTTGGAGCCACAAGATAGGGAACAGCAAGATGAATGAAATAAAACTTGGCGACCGCAGTATCGGCGCAAATTTCCCGCCTTTTATCATAGCGGAGTTAAGTGGTAACCATAATCAGCAGTTAGACTTAGCGATGGAGATGGTGGAAGCTGCGGCTAAAGCCGGTGCTCACGCGGTAAAATTGCAAACATTTACCGCTGATAGCATGACGTTAGACGTAGACAACGAGCATTTTGTCATTCAAGAAAAAGACAGTTTATGGCACGGTGAGTCGTTACATGCTTTGTATCAAAAAGCGGCCACGCCATACGAGTGGCATCAACCTCTGTTTGATAAAGCCAAGTCTTTAGGTATGTTGGCCTTTAGTTCCCCCTTTGATGAACAAGCAGTAGATTTCCTCGATGATTTGAACGTACCTTGTTTTAAAATAGCCTCTTTCGAATTGACCGACTTACCGCTTATTCGTAAAGCAGCAAGTAAAAGAAAACCATTGATTATGTCTACTGGCATGGCAAGTTTAACTGAGATTGAACAAGCCGTGAACGTGGCCAAATTGGCAGGCTGTAACGATATTATTTTATTAAAATGCACCAGTACTTATCCAGCACAGCCAACCCAATCCAACATTGTGACTATCCCACATTTACGCGACGCCTTTGGTTGCCAAGTGGGTTTATCTGATCATACTGCTGGTGTTGGGGTGTCGGTTGCTGCCGTTGCGTTAGGCGCGACAGTGATTGAAAAACATTTTGTATTAGATAGAGATGCGGGTGGTGTAGATGCGGCTTTTTCGTTAGAGCCAGATGAACTAGCGTCTTTGGTGTTAGAAACTAAAAGAGCTCACCAAGCATTAGGGCAGGTCAAGTATGGTGGCACCCAAGCAGAAGAAAAATCCAAACAGTATCGCCGCTCAATTTATGTGAGTGAAGATATACAGCAGGGGCAAAAACTAAGCACGCAAAACCTACGAATAGTACGCCCCGCCTTTGGTTTAGCGCCTAAAAACTGGGATAACGTACTGGGTAAAGTCGCTAAACAAACACTGGCTAAAGGCACGCCGTTAGATTGGTCGATGTTTGAGTGCTAGTGTGAGTAATAGCTGATGCGAGTCGCGTTTCGAGTTGAAGGTGAGCCTGAAATAGGTTTAGGCCACGTTATGCGTTGTTTGGCGTTAGCACAAAGATTAGTGGCGAGTGGGCATCAAGTGTTTTTTTTTATGTCTCCGCGTTCAGAATATTTCTGTCGCAATCGAGCCGATTGGGTAGGAGATATTCTATGCATTTCCAATATTGATAATCAGCTAGAGCCCGAATGGTTAGGTAAGCAATGTACCGAGTTAAAGGTCAATTGGTTAGTGCTCGACGGATATCAGTTTGATCAAAACTACCGGCACACACTGCAATCCGATACATATAATCTCGCTGTTTTCGATGATATGAATAATAGCGGTGCGCTGTATGCTGACTTAGTGATTAATGGCGCGCCTAACGCGGCTTCACATAACTATCAAGTTACCGCACCTAATGCACTATTGGCCATCGGTCAGGACTACCAAGTATTAAGACAGGAATTCCTACAATCAGTCCATAATGAGTGGCAAGAACGTCAAAACTTAACCCTTATGTTTGGTGGTAGCGATCCTAAAAAACTGACGTTTAGCGTATTACAATCACTGCAAAAACTTAGCTCGAGTATACCAATCACCGTTATTACAGGTGCTGCTTATGATGGATTACAAGACTTAGTCGATTTAATCAAAACCAGTGCCTTGGATATTACTCATCTACATGACTGTCAAAATATGGCCTCTGTGTTGGTTAACACTAAATTAGCCTTATCCGCTGCTGGAGGAAGTCAGTTTGAGTTACTCGCTTGTGCGACACCTTCAATGTTAGTGGTAGTGGCTGAAAATCAGAAAAATGCTAGCCAAGAAGCCGCTAATCAAGGTTGGTGTAAGGTTTTCAATGTCGATGATTTGAACGCTGATGAATTAGCCATGCAATGTATTTCTTTATGGCAGCAACCCGGGTTGTTAGGTCTGATGCATCAAAAGGCGTTAGAGTTTCCTGTAGTGGATGGCGCCAAAAATATCGTAAAACTTATGTCTGGGCAAAAACTCACAAGTGATCACACTCAATGAAAACCTCGATACCTGAACATGCCTTTGAACCGCTAAATAAAGCACAATTAGAACTTGTTTGGCAATGGCGCAACAGTCAGCGTATTAAACAAAATATGCATAATAATGCACAGGTAGAGTGGCAAGAGCACTGTGCATGGTTTGAAAAGTTTCAAACGGACCCTAGCCGTAAGTTTTATGTGTTTTTACAAAATCAGCGGGCAATTGGCGTGCTGAATTTTTCAGGCCTAAACACTCCTACACCAGAATGGGGCTGCTATTTAGGTGAGACCAATGTTTGGCCGGGCAGTGGCATTATTTTGGAATTAGCCGCTTTAGATTTTACCGCTAGTCACAGCCAGTTTAGTCACTTAATAGCACAAGTGTTGTCCTTTAATCATGGGGCAAATAAAATGCATAAAGTGTTTGAATATGAACAAGTTAATATTGAAAAAGGCGGTGAGCGAAACGGCTTACCTTTCGATATACTACATTACAGTTATGAACTTAAGCAGTGGCAACAAAATCGTGACAAAATACTCGCCAAGTTGCCGAAAAACATTGCACTGGCGGCTGCTCAAATTCAATTTTTAGGATAGGCATCAAAGTGAATTTAGAACAACAAATAAAACAAGCCATGCAACAAGTAGCAGAATTGAGTGATTGCACCTTAGTCGAGCCAATTGAGCCAAATACCTTGTTGCTTGAGTGTGGTTTAGACTCCCTTGGTTATGCCATGTTAGTGGCGCAACTAGAGGAAGACTTGGGATTTGACCCTTTTACTGAATTAGAAATCGATATTTACCCTAGTACCTTTACTGAGTTTTTAGCTATTTATCAGCAATGCGCTAACAACCAGTAGTTTTATTATGCAAAGCCTAGAACAGCAATTAAATAACCTACCCAAAACTGGGGTGATGATCTATGAAGGTGAAAGTTGTGCGGTGTCTGAATTGCTGAAAAAAGCAGGTGAAATTAGGCAACAAAACCCACAACTTCGTCAACGAGATATCGCCATTGGTTATACTAATTTAGCCGAATTTGTCACTGCGTTGATTGCGTTTGATGGCTGGTGCTCAGCAATATATTTATGTCCACCTAAGGTACCAACTCCTCAGAAAGAACTGATCAAATGGCCTCTAAGTGCTGATGTAGTGGTTGATAACTCAATTAGAAAACCGCTGGATCCTATTTCTTCTGACGTGCTGCAAACGACTTGGTACATGGCGACATCTGGTACAACGGGTCAGCCAAAATGGTTTGCCCACTCATTTTCATCTTTGTCCATTAGCACTAAACACAGTCAAAAATTGCAAGCTTTGTGCTGGGCTTTATTATACCAACCCTTTAGGTTTGCAGGCTTACAAGTGGTATTACAGGCATTACTAAGTTGTGCTGATTTAGTGGATGCTGCTGATTACGAGCCTCTCGCTTTGATGGCTCGATTGAAACACCATAAGGTGACGGCAATTTCTGCCACGCCAAGTTTGTGGCGACAACTGCTTATGACAGGACAGTTGGCTGAGACCAATCTTAAGCATATAACTTTAGGTGGTGAGATCGCCGACCAAAGTGTTTTAGCTAAATTAAGCCGATTATTCCCCAAGGCAAAATTACGCCACATTTACGCCTCTACAGAAACTGGAGTGGGGCTAGTTGTCAGTGACGGATTGGCTGGTTTCCCTGCTCAATGGCTTGGAGACTCAAGCCTGCCGGTTGTTTTAAAAGTGTCAGATAAACAACACTTATTGGTTAAACCAAGTTTTCACGTTTGTCATTCATTAACAGCACAAACCGATAAACAAGGTTATGTAGACACTCAAGATACAGTCGAAATCAAAGATAATAGAGTGCTGTTTATGGGGCGATCTACAGGTACGATAAATGTAGGTGGCAATAAAGTGCACCCAGAGAAAGTTGAGCAAGTATTATTACAATGCCCTGATATTAACCAAGCCAAAGTGTACGCTAAAAAAAGTGCTCTGATGGGGGCGTTGGTGGTAGCAGACATTACTATTATTGATAATGACGATCAGCAACAAGTTAAGCAGCAGGTTTTGAAAATATGCAAAAATCAATTGCAACGCTTTGAAATACCTACCAAAATCAACGTAGTGAATGATAT
>ENA-OSET01000688-OSET01000688.1-sediment-metagenome-genome-assembly--contig:-NODE-688-length-36999-cov-23.394751_pt1 | contig 36999 bp, 30 predicted proteins | sample MGYA00237882_ERZ534229 | MGnify/ENA primary metagenome ERZ534229 (study PRJEB26408, sample SAMN06266212) | sediment metagenome | isolation source: Hudson Canyon methane seep mesocosm | place... | reverse complement strand
TATTCTTAATTAATATACAATTAAGTGTATACAAATGCAATACACATAAAGGGTTCTGTCGAAAATTTTAGCAAAATCAAATCATTAAAATCACATGGCTGTTACGCTCTCAAAAGTCGGTGGTCGGACATTAAAATCACCTTCTAAAGTATCAACACCTTCGCCAAGCGGACAGAATCAGTTTTTTAAATAAAAATAGTCAGATTAAGTAAAATTCTAGATTCCTACATCATGGATCCTACAAAATCTGGCTATGAATGAAATAATAGGCTTCCCGTCTAAAGCGGGACAAAATTTAACGTTAAGCCAATAATTTTGTATGATAAGCGGATGAAAAAAACAACACAACTGCCAAAGTACGAGCGACTAGAAAATCAATTATTAGAATCGCTGCAGAATACGGACAAAAAAGTTTACGTGAAATAGCCCAAGCCATTTCAGGCACAAAAAGCAGTGTTCATCGTAGCGAAAAAGCCAGAAAGAAACGTAATCAGGGCTACCCACTTAACTCGGGATAAGCATCAGGCAACTTTATTACAACTGAACATAAAAGTAGGGGCAGTGCCTTGTGCCTGCCCTGGTAAAAATAAAAAACCTGCTAGAAACGCAAGGGGCGTCTAGCAGGTTTTAATTTTATGGAACTAGATTTCTGAGGCTAATTTTTCTGCATAGCCCGTATAGCTACGCGGCGTTAATTTAATCAGCTCTTGCTTCGCTTCTTCTGGCATATCAAGTGTTTCAATAAATGCTTTCATATCGGCAGCATTAATACGATTACCACGGGTTAATTCTTTTAGTTTTTCATAAGGTTTCTCTATTCCATAGCGGCGCATAACCGTTTGTACGGGTTCTGCTAAAACTTCCCAGTTTGCATCTAAATCAGCCTCAATAATTTTGGCATTAATTTCTAACTTAGAGATACCTTTTAATGTTGACTGTATCGCTATGCTGGTATGAGCAATACCGACACCAATATTACGCAAAACCGTTGAATCTGTTAGGTCACGCTGCCAGCGAGAAACAGGTAGTTTTTCAGCTAAATGATGGAATAGGGCATTCGCTAAACCAATATTTCCTTCGGAATTTTCAAAGTCAATTGGGTTAACTTTGTGCGGCATTGTTGAAGAACCAATTTCACCCGCAATAGTTTTTTGCTTGAAAAAACCTTGAGAAATATACCCCCAAATATCACGATCAAAATCTAAAAGAATGGTATTAAAACGTGATAATGATTGAAAAAATTCAGCGATATAATCATGTGGCTCAATTTGTATTGTGTAAGCATTCCAAAATAAGCCTAGTGACTGTACAAAGTTTTTAGAAAATTCTTGCCAATCAATTTCTGGATAAGCTACGGCATGTGCATTGTAGTTTCCTACCGCACCATTGATTTTTCCTAAAATTTCAACGCCTTCAAACTGATCTTTTTGACGTAACATTCGCGCTACAACATTAGCAAACTCTTTGCCTGCTGTTGTTGGGCTTGCTGACTGACCATGTGTACGTGAAAGCATAGGCTGTTCAGCATTGTCATGAGCTAATACTTTAAGTGCATCAATACATTCGGTTATTTGTGGAAGAATTGCTGCACGACCTTCCTTAAGCATTAGGGCATAAGAAAGATTATTAATATCTTCCGAAGTACACGCAAAATGAATGAATTCACTGACCGCATTGAGTTCTGCATTATCAGCAATTTTTTCTTTTAGAAAATACTCAACCGCTTTCACATCATGGTTTGTTGTACGTTCAATATCTTTAACACGCTGAGCATCCGCTTCAGAAAAATCTGAAACAATCGCGTTTAATAATTGCTTAGCGGTAGCACTGAAACTTGGAACTTCAGTAATTTGATCGTGCTGAGCTAAAGCTTGTAACCAACGCACCTCAACTTGTACACGAAAACGAATTAACCCGTATTCACTAAAAATAGGGCGGAAAACTTCAACTTTGCTTGCATAGCGACCGTCGATAGGGGAAATGGCTTTAAGAGAAAAATTGCTCATAGGCTTTGTCTTATACGGATAGTAAAAATTCTGCCATTTTAGCAAAAGTTCGCTATACCGGTGATAAAAATACATTTGTTCCTCTTATATCCATTCGACTTTATCAAGGTAAACATAAAAATAATTATTTAACAGGGCGATTTATTCCTGCATTGGAGACAAAGTATTACTCAAGAAAATAAGCGAATAAACCTTTTTATTTCAATGGTGTAAGTAATTTATTGAATGGAATAGTTCAATTGTAATGAAAGGGATCTGTTATTTATAGGCAGTGATAGGGGCGCAATATTTTTGACGTAGCCTGGGTGAGGAGGTCTATTTTCTTTGTTTTTAAAATACTATATTGAGAGAAGGGGGGAGGTACAGAAAAGACCTTGGATCTGGAAAACCTTAAATAACTGAATATTAATATATTCTAATATTGATGCTATCATTTAATGCTTTTCTTTATTCGCTGACTTCCGTGGAAATTTAATTATTTCTAATATCGTTGCTATTTTTACAGGTTTTTTTATGAAGTTTAAGTTGAGTTCTAACTTTATCCATTTTGTTATTTTACTTAGTCTACTACTCTTTAGTCATCATGTGCGTGCTGAGTGGTTTTCTAAAGCGGGCTTAAATACTTATTATACGGATGATGTTGCACTGTTTTCAGTGACCCGTCGTTTATCTTTGGAGGGTGACCCTACGCAGCCGCTTGTCGATGAGCCAGGGCAAGGCTCTGGGTTTGTTTACGAACCTACAGCTCAATTAGGGTGGTCCACTGAAAATGTATTAGGTGAACTTCAGCTGTCCGTCGATGCGGGAGGGTATATTTTTCAGGATTATGCAGATTACAGCCATGCTTTTTTGGATTTTACATTGTCTCAGGAATTAACTGAAAAAACTAAGCTAAAGCTTTTATACGCTTTTGTGCCTAATTTATATTTAGGCAAACAAGCCGTTGGTGAGCATCATTCTGAGGAAGCGGAAGAGTTTGGTGAGCGCCTGGATAGTCATGTCTGGTCATTACATTTGGATCACAAATTGACTGAATCTCTTACATTGCGTGGCTTAGTTCGTTATGGGATAAGAAATTATGATCAGCCGTTTGCTTATCGGGATACTCAGTTTTATACCTTAGGCACCCACCTCGCATGGGAAGTTAGCTCTGACCTAGAGCTGTTGGTAGGTTACCATTTTGAGCAAGGCCTTACTAACGATGAACAAACCGTTATTTACCAAGATGATATAGGTTATTTGAATAATTATTTATCAGCCGAGCTTAAAGCGCATTTATTACCTAAATTATCGATGAGTCTTGTTTTTGATTATGAGCATAATATCTTTACCAGTGAATATAAAGGTGACCGTCATTACCAGGGTAATGAAAATATCTTTCAGGGTGAAATAGAGTTGGCTTATGCGTTAACAGAGCAGACTCAGCTAACCGCAGGTTGGCAGATAGGTTCGCGTAAATTTAATTATGAACATGAAAGTGTACTGAATAATAACCTTTGGTTGGGTGTTGAGTTTGAATTTTAAGGTCCTGCTGGGCAGGATGCTAGGATTTATACTTATACTCATCCCAATAAGTTTTTATTTTAATCTCCTCATCCTAGCCTGCTCCAGCAGGAAAAGGAATAGAGAGTGACTCATTGGGATGGGTATTATCTGTACATCTTTTAACAGTGGCGGTTAAAATGCGCTTAACAATAATGATAATGATTCAATCGGAGTGAAAACCATGATTTATGCAGCACCGAACCAAATAGAGAGTAAAGTTGAGTTTAAAGCGCGTTATGGTAATTTTATTGGCGGAGATTGGGTTGCTCCAGCGCAAGGACAGTATTTTGATAATCTAAGCCCTGTGAACGGGCAAAACTTTTGTGAAATTCCTCGTTCAAGCGCTGAAGATATTGAGTTGGCTTTAGATGCAGCGCATCTAGCTAAAGGGGCTTGGGGTAAGAAGTCGGTGACAGAGCGTTCAAATATTTTATTAAAAATTGCTGATCGTATGGAAGCTAACTTAGAAAAATTAGCGGTTGCTGAAACTTGGGATAACGGTAAAGCGGTACGTGAAACCTTAGCGGCTGATGTGCCTTTAGCTATCGATCACTTTCGTTATTTTGCGGGCTGTATTCGTGCCCAAGAAGGGTCTATTGGCGAAATTGATGAAAATACCGTCGCCTATCATTTTCATGAGCCACTGGGCGTTGTCGGACAAATCATTCCGTGGAATTTTCCATTATTAATGGCTTGCTGGAAATTAGCGCCTGCACTAGCTGCGGGTAACTGTGTGGTAATGAAGCCTGCTGAGCAAACACCTGTCTCTATTTTGGTATTGATGGAAGTGATCGCTGATTTACTGCCTGCTGGCGTGATTAATGTTGTGAATGGCTATGGTAAAGAAGCAGGACAGGCTTTAGCAACCAGTACGCGTATTGCTAAAATTGCTTTTACAGGTTCAACGCCTGTTGGTTCACATATCTTAAAATGTGCTGCTGATAATATTATTCCGTCTACCGTTGAATTGGGTGGTAAATCACCGAATGTCTTTTTTGCGGATGTCATGGATCAAGAAGATGCGTTTGTTAGCAAAGCCGTTGAAGGGGCGGTACTTGCCTTTTTTAATCAGGGTGAGGTTTGTACTTGTCCATCACGATTATTAGTTCAAGAGTCTATGTATGAGGCATTTATTGCTAAGGTTCTTGAGCGTGCGAGCCAGATTAAACGTGGTAATCCTTTAGATACTGAAACCATGGTTGGAGCTCAGGCGTCTAAACAGCAATTCGATAAGATTATGGATTATGTTGAGATTGGTAAAAATGAAGGGGCTGAGGTTTTAATCGGCGGGAAAGTTGAATCTTTAGAAGGCGAGTTTGGCACTGGGTATTATATTCAGCCTACCGTGATGAAAGGCGATAATAAAATGCGTATCTTTCAGGAAGAAATTTTTGGCCCTGTCATTTCAGTGACCACATTTAAAGACGAAGCGGAAGCCTTAGAAATTGCCAATGATACTGAATTTGGTTTAGGGGCTGGTGTATGGACCCGCGATATGAACCTTGCTTATCGAATGGGGCGTGGTATTCAGGCCGGACGTGTTTGGACAAACTGTTATCATCATTATCCTGCTCATGCCGCTTTTGGTGGTTATAAAAAATCGGGGATCGGTCGTGAAACTCATAAGATGATGCTAGATCATTATCAGCAAACTAAAAACATGTTGGTCAGTTACGATATTAACCCATTAGGTTTCTTCTAAAGTCGCCTTTTTATTGGCTATGTCACCATTACATGTGGTTTTTTTGAACCCTACCGAGTGAGGCAATGCTGTTGACTTAAGTGTTTTGTAGCCCGTATGTAGGAACGTAATACGGGGAGCAGTGCGTTGAATTCCCTGTATTGCGCAAAAGCTCCATACAGGCTACTTTCTTAAGTCAACAGCACATTGCCTCGGCAAGGGAGGGCTTTAAGAGCTCATTTTCTTTTCCACACTTAACGGTAACATAGCCTTTTTATTTGGTACCTATTCATTATTCACTTCAATTTGTATCTATACTTATGACTGAGCATCACACCTATGAACACCAAACCTACCCAGTAAAAGAAAATATTGCTAAAACTGCACATATTAATAATGAGCAATATTTGGCTTTATATCAGCAATCGATTGATGACCCAGAGACTTTTTGGGCAGAGCAAGCGAAGAAATTTTTAGACTGGCATCAGCCTTGGGACAAGGTCATGGAGTATGACTATCCTAAAGGAGAAATTAGTTGGTTTGAGGGTGGAAAGCTTAATGTGAGTGTAAATTGTCTGGATAGGCATTTAGCAACGCGCGGCGAACAAAACGCTTTAATTTGGGAGGGTGATGATCCTTCTCAAGATAAAAAAATGACTTATCGTGAACTGCACCAAGAAGTTTGTCGGTTTGCCAATGTATTAAAAGCTCAGGGCGTACAGAAGGGTGATCGAGTCTGTATTTACTTACCTATGCTCATTGAGTCTGCCGCGATTATCTTAGCGTGTACGCGGATTGGTGCCGTACATTCTATTGTATTTGGTGGGTTTTCAGCTGAAGCTTTAAAAGATCGAATTAATGACTCTGATTGTAAGCTAGTGGTTTGTGCTGATGAAGGTTACCGTGGCGGTAAGTTAATTCCTATTAAAGCCACGGTTGATAAAGCGGTTGCCGCTTGCCCTTGTGTCCAAAGTGTTGTGGTGATTAAAAATACTGGGAATTCTATACAGTGGAATAGCAATAGTGATGTTTGGTATCACCAAGCAATGTCTGAGGCTGCAATTGAATGTGAACCTGAATGGATGGATGCTGAGGATCCACTTTTTATTTTGTACACTTCAGGCTCAACAGGAAAGCCAAAGGGGCTACTGCATACTACGGGGGGATATTTGTTGTATGCAGCCATAACGCATAAATATATTTTTGATTATCAAGATGGCGAAATTTATTGGTGTACTGCGGATATAGGCTGGATTACAGGACACACTTATATGATATATGGGCCATTATGTAATGGCGCAACCACTTTATTATTTGAAGGTGTGCCTACTTACCCTGATGCGAGCCGTTTTTGGCAAGTTATCGATAAGCATCAAGTGAATATTTTTTATACAGCACCTACTGCTTTACGCGCTCTAATGGCTTTAGGGGATGATTTCCTTAATAGTACAGGTCGCAGTAGTTTACGAGTTTTAGGCTCAGTCGGAGAGCCTATTAACCCTGAAGCCTGGGAATGGTATTACGAGTTGGTCGGTAAGGAGAGTTGTCCGATTGTTGATACTTGGTGGCAAACAGAGACGGGTGGGATTTTAATTACTCCACTACCTGGCGCGACTGAATTAATACCTAGCTCTGCTACACGTCCTTTTTTTGGTGTTAAGCCTGCAATTTTAAATAATGAAGGACAGCTTATAGACAATGGTTCGGAAGGGGTTTTAGTATTAGAGCACCCTTGGCCGGGACAGGCGCGTAGTATTTATGGTGATCATCAGCGTTTTATTGATACTTATTTTAAAAACTACCCGGGCTATTATTTTTCGGGGGATGGAGCGCGTTGTGATGCGCAGGGCTATTACTGGATTACAGGGCGTGTGGATGATGTTATTAATGTTTCTGGGCATCGAATGGGAACGGCTGAAGTTGAATCTGCACTAGATGAACACCCTTTGGTCGCTGAGTCTGCAGTCGTTGGCTATCCACATGATATTAAAGGGCAGGGGATTTATGCGTATGTCACTTTGCATGTGGGTACAGAAGGAGCGGATGAACTCAAAAAAGAATTAGTAAAATTAGTGCGTGCTGACATTGGTCCTATTGCAACGCCTGATATTATCCAGTGGGCCCCTAACTTACCTAAGACACGTTCGGGAAAGATTATGCGTCGTATTTTACGTAAGATAGCGGCTAATGAAGTTGATAGCTTAGGGGACACATCAACCCTAGCCGACCCAAGTGTCGTGCAAAGTATTATTGATAATCGTTTAAATCAATAAGTTTTGCTTTGCTATACTTAGTGCGGTTAACTAGATGGAGTTCACTACGCAATAAAAAATACGTTGCTTTTGTTCTGCCGGCCCTACATAAATTAGACCTTACATTTAAATATGCACTATCACGGTATTACTAAGAAAATAGTTGAACGTCCTATTTTGGGTAGACAAACAGGGATAACAGAATCGAACCCAGTACTTAAGCGTATTTATTTGGCGCGTGGTATTAATTCTGACACTGAGCTGCAGTATGGTTTAGCACAGCTTCCGTCGCCGTGGTTGTTAACCGGTATGGAAGAAATGGTGACCTATTTAATTGCTGCATTAGACCAGCAAAAAAAGGTCGTCATCGTAGCAGATTTTGATGCGGATGGTGCAACGAGTTGCACGGTTGCTTTGTTAGGTTTACAGCTTTTAGGTTTTCAAAATCTTGACTTTATCGTGCCTAATCGTTTTGAGTACGGCTATGGACTAACACCAGAAATTACCCAGTTAGTCATTGCTAAGCAAGCTGATGTTTTGATAACCGTAGATAATGGAATTTCGAGTATTGCTGGGGTTGAGGTTGCTAACAAAGCGGGTATTCAAGTATTAGTTACAGATCATCATTTGCCGGGTGATGAGCTGCCTGATGCGGATGCTATTGTGAATCCCAATTTACCTAATGATGAGTTTCCTAGTCGTTCATTGGCGGGAGTGGGGGTTATGTTCTATGTCTTAATGGCTTTGCGTAGCCGGTTACGGGAGCAGGGCTGGTTTGTTCAGCATAAAATAACGGAACCTAATTTAGCACAATTATTAGATTTAGTGGCATTAGGAACGGTTGCCGATGTGGTCGCATTGGATCAAGTGAACCGTATTTTAGTGCATCAAGGTTTATTACGCATGCGCTCAGGAAAAGGCCATGTAGGTATCAAAGCGCTAGTCGAAATAGCAGGGCGTAACTTACATAGCTTAGCCTCTTCGGACCTAGGTTTTTCCATTGGCCCACGGTTAAATGCTGCAGGGCGTATGGATGATATGACTATCGGTATTCAATGTTTACTATCTGATGATAGCGTACAGGCTAAAAACCTTGCCATGCAGATGGATGAACTGAATAGTGATCGGCGTGAAGTTGAAGGGCAAATGAAACTGGAAGCGATGTCTTTATTGAAAGAGATGAAAGCTTTTGATGAGCAACATTTAGCGGCGGGTGTTTGTATCTATAATGAAGACTGGCACCAAGGTGTTATCGGTATTTTGGCCTCACGTATTAAAGACCGTTTAAATCGGCCTGTTATTGCTTTTGCTAATGCCGATAATGGAGAAATAAAAGGGTCTGCCCGCTCTATTCCCGGGGTGCATATACGTGATGTATTAAGCGATATTGCGGTTGCGCACCCTAAAGTGCTGACTAAATTTGGTGGCCATGCAATGGCTGCAGGTTTAAGTATACAGCTACATGATTATCCCGTATTTATGCTGGCTTTTGATAAGGCTGTACAGCAACGCTTAGTGGATGTTGATTTAGATCAAAAGGTTTATTGCGACGGCGAGCTCACTGAAGCAGAAATGACTTTAGGGTTTTGTGAGTTATTAAGTAGTGCGGGACCCTGGGGGCAGGAATTTCCTGAGCCATTATTTCATGGTATTTTTGATGTTGTGCAGTCACGCATAGTGGGGCAGCAGCATTTGAAATTAGTATTACGTCAGCCAGAAAAGGAGCTGTTAGTTGATGCGATTGCTTTTTTTGTTGAGCGCCCTGAATATTGGCTAGGTATCCGCCAAGTTAACATAGCGTATAAATTAGCGATTAATGAATACAATGGGCAGCGTAGTATCCAGTTTATTATTGATTATATTGAGAAGTTAGCTTAGTAAATTTGTAGAAATATACAAAAGCTTTGTGAATCATTTCCTGTAGAGGCGAGTATAGCCCCTATGACATTAGATGATGTTTTTTGGGGCTATATTCTTAATTTATGGGTAGCCTAAGCTAGCCTCTTCGACCCGACTTGGGTGACTCAAAGCCCACTCGTAACGAGTTGCCGTTAAAATTTTTACCATCTAATGCTGCTATAGCAGCACGAGCTTCATGCCCTTCCATACCGATAAACCCAAATCCTTTGCATTCGTCAGTGAAAATATCTGTAATTAATTGAATTGAACGTATCGTTCCATATTCGGAAAATAACGCTTCAAATTCTTTTTCAGTGGTGCTTGAGGGTAAGTTGCCAACAAATAATCTTTTCAATAGAGTGCCTCTTCTAAAGCTTAGCGGGGATAATTAAAATGTAATATAAAAAAAAGAACCCCGCCAAAGCGAGGTTCTTTTTTACGATCTATTTGTTAAAGCCTTACTTATGCTGCTGTAACGCTAGTAGCTTGTGGACCTTTAGGACCATTTTCTACATCGTAAGCAACCGGTTGGCCTTCATTTAAAGTCTTGAAGCCAGAACCTTGGATAGCGCTAAAGTGTACGAATACATCAGCTCCACCGTCATCTTGAGAAATAAAACCAAAACCTTTGGACTCGTTAAACCATTTTACAGTGCCTGTAGCCATATGAACTTAATACCTTAATAAAATTAATGTGATGTTTACAGCTAATGATAAAGGGCAACTCAGAGACATGCACGAGGGAATAAACATTAATACCAAAAACAAAATCTGTAACGCCAACCACTATAGGGGAATATTGATCATATTGCCACAAATATCTAATATATTTCGTTAGTTAGGCTGTATGGATTTAATTATTTACTCTGATTAGTCGGCTTGAAGCCCCTGAAAATAACAATTTATAAGATTATACCCTTAGCAAGTGATAATATGACGGCAATTTTTAATCTAAGCATTTTTTCTTGTGTTAACACTACCTACATCCCCAGCCTTTGTCATTGATCAACAAGTGCTTAAAGAGTCGATTGAATTATTAAATACATTACGAATACGTTCTGGTTGCCGTATTTTATATTCAATTAAAGCATTACCTTTTACGCCTGTTTTAGAGTTATTAAAACCTCACGTTGATGGTTTTTCAGTAAGCTCATTGTTTGAGGCTCAATTAGCTAATGAAGTACGCAGTAAAGAACAAAGCATTCATTTAACAACACCGGGCATAAAACCTGATGAAGCAACTCAGCTTAGTCAACTATGTACGCATATAAGTTTTAACTCATTAACTCAGCAGCAGCATTTTTCTGCAAAGCTACAAAAGCAATTTTCTGTTGGTTTACGGGTTAATCCTAAATTATCATTTGCGCCTGATGAGCGTTTTGATCCGTGTCGTTTGTATTCTAAACTGGGGGTTGATATCGATGAAATAGAGGCGCAGCATCTAGTAAATATTGCTGGATTACAAGTACATACGGTGTTTTCTCAACAAGATTATCAACCTCTAATAAAAACTATAGATAAATTACAGCAGCAGTTAGGTCAGTATTTTTCTCAGTTACAATGGATAAATTTAGGTGGCGGTTATTTATTTCAGTCTATTGAAGATCATCAAGAGTTTATTGAATTAGTTCAGGTATTACGCCAAAAATACGCTTTAGAAGTCTATATAGAACCAGGAAAAGCTGTCATAGATGAGGCTGTTTCTTTAGTGGCAACCGTCATTGATTGCTTTGTTCGGGACGGTAAATCTATTGCGGTTTTAGACACTTCTATTAACCATAATCCAGAAGTCTTTGAATACCAGCGCCAACCAGAAATATTACCGCATGATGAGCATGGGAGCTATCATGCTATTTTAGTTGGCTCTACATGTTTGGCTGGGGATGTATTTGGCGAATATTGCTTTGCTCAGGAATTAAAAATAGGTAGCACGATTAGTTTTCCTAAAGTAGGTGCCTATACTTTAGTCAAAGCAAATCGTTTTAATGGTTATAATTTCCCTGACATATATAGCTTAGATCTAGGCACACTGAAACGTTTAAAAACTTACGATTACGAGCATTATAGAAACCAATGGTTAGGAGAATAATTTGAAAGCAATCGTCATGACTCAAGCAGGGTCACCTAATGTACTTGAATACCTTGATATAGAAGAACCTGAAATAGTTCAAGCAAACCAAGTAAAGGTAAAAATACACGCTGCTGGCGTTAACCCAATTGATACCAAAGTTCGTAGTATGGCCATGTTTTACCCTGATTTATTACCCGCTGTTTTAGGCTGTGACTTAGCGGGAGAGGTGGTCGCTATAGGTGATCAAGTCACAAAATTTAATATTGGGGATAATGTTTGGGCGTGTCATGGTGGGCTGGGCAATGAACAAGGAAATTATGCTGAATATAATGTACTCGACCAACGCTGGTTAAGTATTATGCCAAAATCTTTATTTAGCACAGCTGCGGCAGCTCCTTTGGTATTAATTACAGCTTGGGGTGCGTTGTATGACCGAGGCGGCTTACAAGCCGGTGAAACTGTTTTAATTCATGCAGGGGCAGGTGGTGTTGGTCACGTCGCAATTCAATTAGCTAAATTAAAAGGCGCTCATGTCATTACGACGGTAAGTACCGCTGAAAAAGCTAAACTGGTTAAGTCTTTAGGTGCTGATGACGTTATTTTATATCGTCAAGAAAATGTATTGGAATGCGTTAATAAATTGACGGATGGGCGTGGTGTAGATTTAACTTTAGATACTGTTGGCGGAGATGTTTTTGCACAAAGCATTCCTATGACGGCACATTTTGGCCGAATAGTGACCTTATTAGCGGTGAGTGAAGTTGACCTTTCCGAAGCCCGCATAAGAAATTTAAGCCTTATTTTTGAGTTAATGCTAACCCCTTCATTACGTCACTTAGATAAAGATCGTGATCAACACACCTTTATTCTAGAGCAATGCGCAGAACTTATGGATGCAGACAAGCTTCAGATTTTTGTCGATGAAGTACTGCCATTAGCTGAAGCCGCACAAGCGCATACCAAACTTGAGCAAGGACATAATATTGGCAAGATAGTATTGACGCTAGTAGAGTAATTAATTAAGTTTGTAGTATTCGAACCTACTCAGCTTGCTTATGCTTATATTGGTATAGATTATGCTTGTCTTAAATTAAGACAATCTAGCAAGTGGTGAAAGAAATGAAAACTCAATTTGAAACCAGTGTAATCGATATAAGTCGCTTAGCTTTTATAGATACTTTAAGTGCTGAGTTTACAATGCGTACCGGTGTTGGTGTCTATGTATATTTATCGCCTATAGATATTAATAGCTTATTTAGACATTACTTAAAAGAAAATCTAACTATTGCAATTTTTGTAAGGCAATATGTTAAAGAGTTCTCAACAGAGAACCAAATTTAATATTGAGCTAGACTATACAAGAACTAATAACATTAGATCTTTTTAGTACCTTTCCATTAATCGCATTTGCTCTAATAAAAAGTCTACTGGCATAGACTGATAAGGTTTATCACTATAGAGTGAGGTTTTGTTAGAAGCGAAGTTTATCTTTAAGGTAAGTTTTTATTGGAATAAAAAATAGAGAAAACATGAAAAAAATAATAGGTTATATTTTATTAGCTATCTCAACGCTTGCTTGGACTTTAATTTTGGTTATTCCTTTTTTTGGGTTTGCTGGTTCCGAAGTGGCTGCGGGGATTACAGGGCTAATTATTACTGGTGAGGTTTCATTTTTTGCCGGCTTAGCCTTATTAGGAAAACAAGCATGGGAGCAAATAAAATCCTACATCGCAAAATTATTTAAAAAAGAAACCATTCCAGTAGACTCTAATCAAAAATAAGTAGTAGATATAAAACAAATAAAACGAGGTGAATCATGCCTTGAATCATATTACTTTTGCCACTACTAAAGTTTATGATATTGACTAATATGGTTATCCATAAAAGAACTGTATCAACGCCATCCAGTCCTAAGATGACTTTTTTATCGGTCACTAATCCTATGATGAGTACCGCTGGAATAGTTAAGGCGATAGTCGCCAATGTTGAGCCCATCGTTATATTCATGGAGCGCTGTAATTGATTATTAAGTGCAGATTTAACCGCAGCAACGCCTTCGGGTGATAGCACTAAGATAGCAATTAATAAACCACCTAATGCAGCAGGGGCTCCCATTGATGAAATAGAGTGGTTGACAATAATAGCGAGTTTTTTAGACAGCAGTACGATAGGGATTAAGTATGCGATCAACATCATCGCATGAAACGCAGTGGAGTGGTGGCTATCCGTATGCTCTTCTTGGCCGTCATCTTCATCCATCATAAAAAAGTTTTTATGCCTAAGCGTTTGCATAAAAAGAAAGATGAAATACATACTTAAAGTAACAATTATTAAGAAGTAAGTTTGAATGGTTGAAAAAGTCCCATATTCAGTAGACTCTGTATAATTCGGCAGAATCATTCCCATAATTGCCAGCGGAGTAATCACCGAAAGAAAGGTATTTACCCCTTGCAGGTTATAGTCTTGTTGAATATGTTTAACGGCTCCTGCTAGAAGTGAAATTCCAACTAATCCATTCAGTGCAATCATAATCACTGAAAACATCATATCTCGGCCTAATGTCGGGTTATCATCTCCCGTTAGCATAACCGAAGAAATGGCAACAACTTCAATAGTGATAACACTGATCGTTAGGATTAATGTTCCATACGGTTCGCCTAGCTTTATCGCTAATTCATCAGCATGTCGTACTGCGCTAAATGATGATAGTAGCATCGCCATAAAAATAACCAGAAAGAGCCCAAAAGAAATACCAGGGTTGTTTAAACTGTCACTCAATACGCCTGGGAATGTAATAAATAAAATAGCGGTGATAAGTGACAAAATAAAGACATATTCAGATTTTAGAAACTGCAGCATAGATGTTTACCTTAATTATTTTTTAGGCTAAAAATTTTATTGCTCTATCAATAATACACAGCAACTTAAGGCTCTGTACTTATTTATTGTTAGGGTTAACATGTGATCTTCCTCGGCATATTTTTAGGCTATGTTACCGTTAAGTGTGGAAGAGAAAATGAGCTCTTAAAGCCCTCCTGCATAGCTATCTACACAACTTTTTACAATTAAAATACAATGAGTTATAGCACTCAATGACTCCCTCTCCTGCTGGAGAGGGCAGGAGTGAGGAGAATAAAATCAGGCACTTATCTATTTCCCTTCATCCAACCTTCTCCCTCTGGAGATGGCTTTAATGCCAGTCCCAATGAGTCACTCTCTATTCCTTCTCCTGCTGGAGAAGGCTAGGATGAGGAGATTAAAATAAAAACTTATGGGATTAGTATAAGACTTGCGTAGATACCTAATGTAATGGTGACATAGCCTATTTTTAACGGCATGGAGTAGGTCGTTCACTTTTCCTAACTGTTCCCCCAGTACAGGACCAAACTAGTTCACCCCCTTTTTGAACTTCAGGTAAGTAAATGATTGTCTTATTAGCTAGGGTTCTAACTTCTTCATTGAAAGTAATTGTTATTTTTCCACTTTTTAGACTAATAATCGAAGCAATAAACGCTGTAGGCGCTATTAATGAATCACCACTAGGAAACGCTTTATTTAGTATAAAAAATTCATTTATTTTTGTTTTAATCGGGGATGCTAAAACCATTCCTTCATTGACTCTGGCTTTATCAATATAGTCACAATTTGCAGGCTGTATTAATGCAGCTAATATACCAATAATTGCGACTACAATGATTAACTCTAAAATAGTAAACCCAGTGTTAAATTTCATAGTAAATTACTTGGGCAGGAGGCTATATTAACTCGCTTATACGGTCAGGTTGACTCATAAGCGCTGAGAAAAATGGGATTTAGTGTTTCTCCTGCCCACTCATAAGCATTTCTTTAGCATGCGCTAAGGTTGACTCGGTAATGTTAACACCGCCTAGCATGCGCGCTGTTTCTTCGATGCGTTGTTCAGTTGATAAGGTTTTAACTTGCGAGGTGGTCATTTCTTCATCTGAGCTTTTATAAACAAACAAGTGTTGATGTGCTTGAGAAGCGACTTGAGGTAAATGCGTGACACATAAGACTTGGGCATTTTCACCTAAGGTACGTAATTTTTGGCCAACAATTTCTGCAATGCCTCCTCCAATACCTGAATCAACCTCATCAAATATCATGGTCGCAGCATTTTTATCATTACACGTGCTGACTTGAATTGCTAAACTAATACGCGATAATTCTCCGCCCGAAGCCACTTTTGCTAAAGGGCGTAGAGGCAGACCTTTATTAGCACTAACGAGAAATTCTATTTTATCGGTACCGTTAATCTTAGGCTGGTCATTAGCTTGAGGGGCTACACTTATACTAAACTCACCCTGTGGCATACCCAATTCCTGAATCATTGTAGAAATGAGTGTGGATAATTTCTTTGCACTTTTAATGCGTTTTTGGCTGAGCTTTTCTGTTAGAGAGGCATACTGCTGTTTATTTTGCTCTACTAATTGATTTAACTCATCAATACGTTCCGTGCTATTACTCAAATTATCTAAGTCAGCACTTAATTTCTTAGCAATATTAGGTAATTCTTCGGGGGGAACGTGATGTTTACGAGATAGGTTTTGAATAATGCTAATTTGATTATCCAGTTCTTGCATACGCTGTGGGTCAATCTCTTGTGATTCAAGAAAACGGCGCAACTGCAAAGATGCCTCACTAATTTGTATCTGAGCTTCAATTAATAATTTATTAGGTTCGTCAAATTCACCCGCTAAAGAAGTGAGACCTGACAAAGCACTAATACTTTGATTGACTAATTGATTGGCAGACTGCTGTTCATTTTCAGAAAGTAAATCTAATTGAGTTTGGCCAACCTGAAGGATTTGTTCTAAATTGGCTGATTTTGTATGTTCTGCTGTTAGAGCCGCATAATCATAATTTTCTAAATCTAACTGCTCTAACTCATTAAGTTGGTAGCGTAGCAAGTCTTCCTGATTACTTTGATCTGTTGATGATTTAATCAGCGCCTCTAGCTCATAAAAATTCGCACGCCATTGTAAATAAGCTTGGTTTGTTTCATTAAGTAAGCTGGTATTTTGTGCGTAATCATCAAGTAAACTGCGTTGTTCTTCAGCTTCTAATAAAGTTAAATGGGCATGCTGACCATGAATTTCAACTAGTTGTGAGCTCAGTAATTTTAGAGCCTGTAAGGTAGTAGGGCGGCCATTAATATAGGCTTTTGAACGACCATCTTGACGAATAGTTCGGCGAATTAAGCATTGATTATCCGCATCAAACTCATTTTCTTCTAGCCAAGCTTGTGCCGAAGACGCATCACTTAAATCAAAGCTTAAATTGATTTCAGCTCGCTGACTCCCTGGGCGTACATAACTAGCGTCCGCTCGCTCTCCCAAAGCGAGACCTAAAGCAGTCAGTAAAATAGATTTACCCGCACCTGTTTCACCAGTGAGAACAGACAAGCCTTTCTCAAGATTCAAATCTAAGGATTCGACAATCGCAAGGTCAATAATATTAAGGTTTTGTAACATAATTAGATTGGGTAGCCACTGCTCCAGCTGAGTTTATCACGTAAGGTATGGAAAAAATCATGATTTTCTGGGTGCAGTATTGTAATGGGATTAGGGTCTTTTTTGATAAGAATTGTATCACTGATTAAAACATCGGGAATGGCAATATGGTCGCAAGTAACTTGCGCGTTTATTTCATTTGTTTTAACAAAGTTAATCTCAATTTCAGAATTATCAGCAATGACTATTGGACGGTTGGATAATGTATGTGGATTTAAGGGGACTAATAACAAAGCATTTAATGATGGGTGAATAATGGGGCCACCCGCTGAAAGAGCATAAGCGGTTGAGCCGGTGGGTGTAGAAATAATTAACCCATCAGAGCGTTGGGTATTAAGATAAACACCATCAATCGTCGTTTTTAGTTCAATCATACTCGGTGTTACCCAGCGATGAACAACCACTTCATTGACCGCAGTTTCTTCATGAATAATGTGTTCATCACGAATAATTTTTGTGCGTAATTGATAGCGCTTTTCCTTACGAAAACGGCCTTCTAAAATATCATTTAATTTGCTAAACAATTCAACAGGAGAAATATCGACCAAAAAACCAACGCGGCCTAAATTTACACCGATCAAAGGAATATTATTTCCAGCAGCAATACGTGCTGCTGATAAAAAAGTACCATCCCCACCCATAGCAATAAGTACATCACAATGTTGTGCTAGGTTTTTAGCAGCGACTATTTTTCCAGTAAAAGAGGGAATAAGCGAAGCGCTGATTTTATCAATACTAATATTGTAATGTGGCTTTAGAAATTGATATAACTCATTTAAGGTATCAGCAATGCTTGCATCACTCGATTTACCCAAAATGCCAATCGTTTTAAATTCTGTCAACATAATGTTTTTCTAAACGAAAATAAGTTGATAATTATAGCTTATAATACCGACCAATATCTTAGCTTGTGAGTGCCATTTTTAATGATCAAAAAAATAGTATTACCCAGTATTTTCCTATTACTTGCTTATGCGTTATGGATAAGCCCAGACTTTAATGAAATTGCAGCAGGTGTCGCGATTTTTCTGTTTGGTATGTTGACTTTAGAGCAGGGGTTTCAAACATTTACCGGAGGGACCTTAGAAAAAATTCTGCGCGCCAGTACGGATAAATTATGGAAAAGTCTAAGTTTTGGCGTAGTTTCAACCACTTTAATGCAGTCTAGCTCACTCGTTACCGTGATCACTATTTCATTTTTAAGTGTGGGTATATTGGATTTAGCCGCAGGTATTGGCATTATTTTTGGTGCGAATTTAGGCACAACCACAGGCGCATGGTTAATTGCTGGCTTTGGTTTAAAAGTAAAAATATCTGCTTATGCAATGCCTATGCTAGTGTTTGGCATTTTATTAGTTTTTCAAAAAAACAAAACACTCAAAGGCTTGGGGGCCATTTTAGCCGGGATGGGGTTTTTATTTCTAGGCATCCACTATATGAAAGAAGGGTTTGAGACCTTTAGGGAAACTATTGACTTAACTCAGTATGCCTTAACAGGTATTGATGGCATGCTTGTGTTTACTTTAATTGGCATAGCCGCTACCGTCATTATGCAATCTAGCCATGCAACCATGGTTTTAATTATTACCGCATTAGCAGCACAGCAAATTACTTATGAAAATGCCTTAGCGTTAGCTATTGGCTCAAATGTGGGAACAACGGTTACCGCCATTATTGGTGCGATGAGTGCTAGTGTTGAAGGTAAGCGCTTAGCAGGCGCACACTTTTTATTTAATATGGTGACTGGGTTAATTGCATTAGTGATGATTAACCAATTTATTCAGGTCGTCGATTTTATTGCACAAGCAGTGCAAATTTCTGACACCGATTACACTTTAAAGCTGGCACTATTCCATAGTTTATTTAATTTGGTGGGCGTTACGCTGATGCTTCCGTTTATTAATAAAATGGTGGTTTTATTAAATAAGGTTTTAAAAGGTGAATCAGTTAAAGTAGATCAACCGAAATACTTAAATGATTCAGCGATGGCATTTCCTGATACTTTAGTATTCGCCGTGCACCAAGAGACAGTACGTTTATATCAACATGCGAGTCATATTATTTTAAAAACAATCGGATTATCAGCGAGTAGCGTTTTTTCAGACCAAGACTTACAAAAACTAATTGTACAAAGTCGAAAAATCACACCGTATGATGTTGATGCGGCTTATGAGCGTAGTGTAAAAGGAATTTACAGTGCCATTATTGCTTATATTAGCCATGCAAGGTTTACTTGGGAGATGAAACAGTCAGGTGGCTTGTACTGGTTACGTGAAGCAAGTCGTCATATTGTTGAGGCAATAAAGGATACCAAGCATTTACAGAAAAATTTACTCAAAATGCGTCTATCTCCCAATCATTTTGTTAAAGATGAGTACGAGAAAATTCGTTACCAAATTGCCGAGTTATTAAGAGACCTAGAAAAATTTCGTGTGCAATCTGAGTCAAATACCGAAGAGATTGGACTATTATCATTTGATGTCTTTAAAGTAAAACTAAGAGAGCAAGATCAACAAATGAATGCGGCCATCGACACTTTAATTAGAGAGCATAAAATCACACCTGAATCGGGTACATCACTGATTAATGATAGTGCCTATATGTATGAAATAAAAAAACATTTAATCGATATGGCAGAAACCGTATTCGTTATACAGCAACAAAAAATAACCGAATCAGAGCGTGAACTAACTTTAGATGACAGTGAGTTAACCAAAGTACTACAAACTGAGAGCACTTAATTAAACGAGGGCCAAAGTGTGAAAAAGAAAAAATTACTTAAAAAATTACAAGATTTTTTTGATGCCGATCAACGTGAAAGAGAACAACATGTTGAGGATATAAAATGTATTTTGAAAAAGTTAAAAGATAAAGAAAGGAAAATAAAAGAAACATTAGATGCCTGTACCGATGATGACGAACACTGCCAAGCATTACAGCAAGAGTTAGATATTATCTATGCGCAACGCATGAAAGGCGTAAAAATTGTGAAGGAAATTAAGGAAGAATAAGTTAATGCGGGTGCTTAGCTTAATAGAAGTAACGGCCTCATTAACAGCGATAGGGATCATTATCTTTTTCGGACTAATGGATGATTATTATTGGAATTATAAATCGAGTAAAACATCACCTAATAAGCACTTTATTATTGTCGAATATCATTACCTAGCAGATAAAGATAGGCATGCGCCTTATGGTACATACCTATACTTACAACAAGGTACAGAGCGAAAATTCTTTAATAAAGGCGATATAATTTTTGCCGGCTACTGTAACAACGCTATTGATTATCGATGGAAAAATGATGCAGAGATTTCACTTCGCTGTGCTATTGAAAAAGAAAGTCAGGTACACACTTTATCTAAAAAAGTTTATGGAATTGACGTGAGCTTTATTTTCCATTCGCAAGGTTAAAACCTCCGCCTTTCAGGCGAACAGATTTATCTCTTATCGGTGTCGCAAGTGGCAGAGTTTGATGAGTCGTATGATTTGTGAGTGTTGAGCTAACAAGGGCAACCACAAGGGATTGCCCGTACAGTTGTAGGGGTGCCCCTCGTGGGTACCCGCAAATTATAGTGATGAATGAGTTAGGTTGTTTAGTGTTCCACTTTATTAGCAATGACGTTTACACGCAAATAATTACGTGAAATTTTGAGGCCCTAAAATTCGTAAAACTTCATCACAGGTAGTCAGCCCTAACGTGACTTTTTCTAAGGCATCCTCTAGTAAGTTTTTATAACCATTTTTTATCGCACATTGCTTTATATCTCTTTGATTAGCTTGTATGGAGATAAGGTCACGCATCTCTTCGTTAGGGATCAGTATTTCATATAAACAAACGCGACCGTGGTAGCCTGTATTGCCACATTTATCACAGCCTTGGCCTTTGTATGTCTTGATATGGCTCGCCATAAAAAGGTCGCCAAGCTGTTGTATGGCATCCTGATTATCTGTTTCTTCTTGTTTGCAGTTCGGGCAAATTTTTCTGACTAAACGCTGTGAAATAACGCCTTCTAAACTGCTGGCGATGATGTAAGGCTTGAGGCCTAAATCAAAAAGGCGCGCAATAGTCGCAATGCTAGAGTTAGTATGCAAGGTGGAAAAAACAAGGTGGCCTGTTAATGCAGCTTGAAAAGCGACTTCAGCCGTTTCAAAGTCACGAATTTCACCTAATAAAATAACATCAGGATCTTGCCGTAAAATTGCACGCAGAACAACAGGGAAGGTTAAGTCTATTTTTCCTTTGATATTTACCTGTCCTGCCGCATCCATATAATACTCAACAGGCTCTTCAATGGTGACGTAGTTTTTTTCTGAAGTGACACCGTGCTGCAGTAAGGAGTAGAGTGTCGTTGTTTTTCCGCTACCTGTTGGGCCGGTTGATAAAATAATACCTTGTGGTTTGCTAACTAAACGGGATACTTTCTTTAAGTTAATTTCATTAAAACCTAGCTTATCCAAGCTTTTAATGGAGGCGTTGCGGTCCAAAATACGCATGACCACTTTTTCACCATTAATCATGGGTAACGATGAAATACGTAAATCAATAATACGCATGGGCGTTTTTACTGTGATTCGTCCATCTTGTGGTCGCCGGCGTTCTGAAATATCCATTTCAGCCATGACTTTTATGCGTGAAACTAATGGGTTTAAGTAATGATTAGGAATGAAAATTTTATCTTGTAAGATGCCGTCAATTCGATATCGAACGACCACGCTTTTGGTGCGTGGTTGGATATGAATATCACTCGCCCCTAATCTGACGGCTTCAATAATAATAGCGTTGACTAGGCGTATAGCGGGTGGCTCTTCAGTCTCACGTAGTAATTGCTCTAGAGAGATATCATCATTTTCATCAATAATGACTTCGATGGTTTCAAAAGGATCTTCTGTAGAGACAATACTTTCTAGCTCACCAAAGTTTGGGGTTTCTCCATAGACTTCTATGATTTTTTTTTCAATATCAGCGATATTAGCCATGACCACTTTTAAATTAAAGCCGGTAAAAAAACGAATGTCGGCTTGTAACCCCATATTCATAGGGTCTGCAGTGACTAATAGTAAGATATTGCTTTCAATTTTTAAGGGTAAAACCCATTGTTGTTCGCAAATGGAACGAGGCAATAAGTCTAATATTTCTTGCTGAATTTGAAATTCAGCCAAGGAAACTTCCTCTACAAAAAGTTCCTTACGCAAAATAGTGCGTATTTCTTTTTCACTCACCCATTGCTTATCTAAAATAAGTTTAATAACTGGGGTGTTAGTGCTTTGCTTCAGTTTAAACAAGGCCTGTAATTGACCATCATTTAACAAATGTTTTTTATTCAGCATAATCGCTAGGTGACCATTATCACTATTGCTTAATTTGCTGAGTTTTTTTATTTGTTTATTTTGGGACTTATTTTCGTGTTGTAGTTTTTTATTTTTTTTAAGTAAATCGAACTGCTCAAGCGCTAAGCTTACAGTGACTCGTAAGTCATCATCATTCCAAGGTTTTAGGATGAATTTGTAGACCGCGCCTTCATTAATGGCACCCATGACAGCATCGGTATCTGCATAGCCAGTTAACATGATGCGAATTATTTCAGGGTACAATTTTTTTACTTCTTTCAAAAGAACTGCGCCATCCATATGTGGCATTTTGAAATCAGAAATCATGAGTTGGAACTCATTTTGAGATAGCAATTGTAAGGCTTCTTTGCCATTTAACGCTGTTTCAATTTGATAGTTTTCACGTCGAAAAACACGCCTTAGTGAAGATAAAACATTGGGCTCATCATCCACTAATAAAATTCGATATACAGAATTAGTGCTTTCTTTTTCATCAGGTTGGCTGGGCGTAGATCCCGTAAAAAGGCCGCTATAACGAGACATAGAGCGGCTTGTGCTTTAGTAAAAACATTATTGATTCCGTATGGGTAACAAAATAGTCACGAGCGTGCCTTTATCAGGTTTACTAATAAGCTTTAAGCTTCCTTCGTGCGCTTTTATTATATTTAAACTAACCGTTAAACCTAAGCCAATACCTTGACCTACATCTTTAGTGGTAAAAAAGGGGTCGAAAATATGGGTTAAATTTTCTTCAGAAATACCGCAGCCCGTATCTCTCATTTCAACGCATATTTTAGCTTCACGCACGGTTGTTTTAATGCGAACTTTACCTTTATCATGAACTGCATCGAGTGCATTTAAAAGTAAGTTAAGAAAAACTTGCCCGAGTTCAGCAGGGTGACAAAAAGTCATTGGGATTTTCCCTAGGTCCAGTATAACTTCAAGTTTATTTTGTAATTGGGCGTGACTGACATGGCAGGTTTGCCGAATTATTTCATTAATATCGGCATTTTCTTGGTCGACATCATTAATTCTAGAAAAACTTTTTAAGTCTTTAACAATGGCCGCAACTCTATCCACACCATCAATACTTTCAGTGATGATGTCGGTAAGGTCCTCCTGCATAAATTCTAAATTTTCTTCTTTCCAAACTTGTTGTAAATAGCTTATTGAGGCTTGTGCTTTAAATGCCTCATCTAATTTCACAAAGGAACTTATATAAGTTTGAGCGCTGTGTAAATTACTGCGGATAAAGCCAATTGGGTTATTAATTTCATGAGCGACACCGGCAGCTAGTCGCCCTACAGAAGCGAGCTTTTCATTTTCATAGAGCTTAAGCTGTGTATTTTCTATGGTTTTAACTTGTTGCTTAACACGTAAATCTAAAGACTCAGCGAGCTGTTTATATTTTGTTTCAGAAACTTCTAAAGCAGCATGCCGGCGTTGTAATTCTTCATAGTCATCTCGTTGCGTCTGAATATGAATATCTGAGGCCATTAAATAGCGAGAATTACTGTATAAGATGAGCTGGATTAATTGTGCAGCGGATTTTAATGATTCAGGTGAGCAAGACGCTTCTAAGAAACCTATCGGTTCCAACTCACCATAAAGGGGGGTTTTATTGCAAGCCTCTGTGGGTTCAATATTGCTTAACTGAGTCGCAAACAGGCATTCATTTTTTAGGTTTAAAATACGGGCAGGAGATTGTAAATTATTTTGTAACGCGCCTAATAACTTGTCTGTATTAACTCCTGTCAGTAACTCTTGCAGAGTAAATTCATGATCAAATGATAAGTCTGTTTCAATCGACATTAAGAACCCAGTTAATTAATGAGAGGCGCTATCATAACCGATTAATTGTGTAATGAATTCTTGTTGCGTTAAATTATGTTGTTGCATAAATTTAAACTCAACATCGAGTTCATCATAAATTTGTTTTAATAAGGCTTCTAAGGTTTCTATGACGCCTAGCCCTGTCAATGCATTACTAAAAGTGACAGGCCAAGGGGCTTGTTGCCAGCGCTCTTGTACCTCTGCTTCGCTAATGATATTTGCTAAGTCACGTTTGTTATATTGTATAACCAAAGGCAGGTGATCAAAATCTATACCGACACGGCCTGCATTTGCTTCTAGATTTTCAAAGGATTGGCCATTATTAATACTTTGTGACATTTGTGAATCAGCCACAAAAACAACGCCGTCTGTACGCGATAAAACCGCTTTTCGAGTGCTATCATGAACAACTTGCCCTGGTACGGTATAGACTTTAAATTTAATTAATAAACCAGAAGACGTCATAAAGCCTAGGGGTAATAAATCAAAAAATAGAGTTCTATCATTAGTTGTTTCCATCATCATGATTTCCCCCTTTAAATCGGTCGTTAATGTGTCATGCAAACGCATTAAATTAGTCGTTTTACCACTCATTGCAGGGCCATAATAAACCAGCTTAATAGTCAGCCGGTTATTGTCTTCATCATAAATAGCCATCAGTTATTTACCTTTTAGTGGTTGTTGAATATTGCTTGGATAATGACATTCACTTTATTATTAATCCAGTAGTTCATTTAACGTGGCGAGCGCATGGTGATAATTAAAGCTATTGATTTGTTGTTCTAAAAGCTTTCCTTGTTCACCGCATTGTTTGATTGCAGGTGCAAGCTCACACATTAACTCATTTGCTTGGGTGTCACTTTTTTCTAATAAAGGTTTAAGGCGGAGAAGGATCGATTTGAGTGATGACGGGTCGATATTTGACGGTTTCTCTGAGGGGCTGTTCCAAACTATCTGTCCTAACGCTTCATTCAGGGATTGTTGAGCAATGCTTATTTCTTTAATATGTCCTAGAAAATCTGGGGAGTTATTTTTGATTCTTGTTTCTAGTTCAGCCGTCAATTTTTGTATTTGAACTAAGCCTAATGTACCTGACGCACCTTTTAAGGTATGTGCGAACTCTAATGCTGATTTGATTTCATTCTTAGCAAGGTGGTTCTCTATATTTTGTATGTCATGCTTATGGTGGTCATCAAAAACTCTGAGTAAGCGCAATAAAGTTTCTGGATTATCCAATACATTGTTTAGGCCAAAGCTAGCATCGAGTCCTGAAATTGATCTAAGTTGCTCTTGTAAATAAGCGGTGTCTTTAGAGGTCGTAGAATTAACTTGTAATTGGTGAGTATTAGCTTCCTTTACCGTCTTATTTTTAGGTAACCACTTTAATAAGGTTGAAAAAAAGTCACTGGGAGCGACAGGTTTTGCAATAAAGTCATTCATACCTGCTTGAGCGTAAGCTTCTCTATCGTCAGAAAAAACATTGGCTGTCATGGCTAAAATAGGTAATTTTTTCTGATCTTTTATGGCACGGATTAACCGCGTTGCTTCTAGACCATCCATGATTGGCATTTGAATATCCATTAAGACTAAGTCAAAGTTTTTGTTCTTAACCTTTTCAACCGCCTCTGCACCATTAATGGCGACCTCAACAGTTAAATCCACACTCATTAATAGCTCCTGAGCGACTTCGCGGTTAATGATATTATCTTCCACTAATAATATGTGTGCACCGCTATAGGCGGAGATTAGTTCGGTTTCAAGCTGTATATTTGTTTTTGCTAAAGGTATTGGCAATTGCGTTGTTCTGCCAAGCTTGAGGTATGTAGTAAACCAAAAGGTACTGCCTATTCCAAGTTGACTATCAACCCCTACTTGACCGCCCATTAATTTAACTAAATGACGAGTAATTGATAAACCTAGTCCAGTTCCTCCGTGAGAGCGGGAACTACTGTTATCAAGTTGCTCAAACTCATTAAATAATTTAGCTAAATGTTCTGCTTTAATTCCTGGCCCCGTATCTTGTACTTCAAAACGAATGAGAACACTGTCGCTTTGTTGTTCAATTTGTTTTGATCTTATCGTGATAGAGCCAGATTTTGTAAACTTAATGGCATTGCTGACATAATTAAAGAGTGCTTGGTGCAGACGAGTTTGATCACCCATAAGCCATTGTGGCGTTGCCCCTTTCTCTATAATGAGCTCTAAGCCTTTTTTTCTAGCGCTCTCTTTGAATAGGGACTGTATGGGGTTATAAATAGAGTCTAAATGAAATTCTGAAGATTCTAGTTGTAATTTTCCGGCTTCAATTTTTGATAGGTCTAGGATGTCATTTATTATTTGGAGTAAGTGCTTAGAGGCTGAGCTAATCTTATTAAAGCGATCTTCTTGGTTTGTGCTATGTTTTTCCCTTTGTAATAAGTGAGTCAAGCCAATAATGGCGTTCATAGGGGTACGAATTTCATGACTCATATTAGATACAAACTGACTCTTAGCTAGGTTTGCGCTCTCTGCCCTCTGTTTTTCTTTTTCTAATTGTTTGGTACGTTCAGCGACTGTTTTTTCTAAGTCCGTATGATAATTAATTAACTCTTCATTTAATTTTTTTTGCTCGCTAATGTCTTCAGTAATACAAAGATGCCGAGGCTTAGATTTATCTTCAACTTCAATAGGGGCAATGGTCATATTAATCCATACATATTGACCATTTGGGTGACGGTAGCGTTTTTGCATCGTAAATTCAGAAATTTCACCTGAATTTAATAAGGCCATATTATCAAGGTCTTCTTGTATGTCGTCAGGGTGCGTCATTACCATCCAATCTATCGCTTTTAATTCATCGATTGTTCTTCCTGCTATGTGTGCATAAGCAGGATTCGCATCATAAATATGCCCATTAAGAGAATCAATGGTCGCAATGCCCACAGGCGAACTATTAAAAATAGTTTTGAAGCGCTGCTCGCTTTCTTTGAGAGCTTGTTCAAGCGCCTTACTTTCCGTAATAATTCTCGCGATACCAAATAAGCCAATAATCACCCCAGAGCTATCTTTTATAGGGTATTTTCGATTATCAACCCAGCCGATATTACCTTGAGTATCTAAGGTTTTTTGTACTTCATGGGCCACTTCAATAGTTCCAGAAAATATCTGTTTTTCCAATCGGTAGTAATCATCTGCTAGGGCTTCAGTAAAGACATCATAATCAGTTTTACCGAGTAGATCTTGCCAGTTTTCTGAAGGATCAGTGATGGCAACAAGGGTTTGGCTAGCGCCAGTAAACACATGATTACGGTCTTTAAAATAAATATAATCATCGGTGTTATCCATCATCGCCGAGAAATTAGTGGTTAACAACTGCTCCTCTGAGGATTGTTTTAATAGCCTAGCATCTGTCAATGTTAACAGTAACTTAATAGTATCTAATTGCTTATCAAGGTACTTTTGATAGGTAACATGTAAACAGGTAATTTTGCCATTTGCTTGCCGGCAACGTAGGTTAACTGTTTTTAATGAGGGTTGCGGGCTTAAAGAAAATATTTCAGATAGGATATTTTGGTCATCAGTATGGATTAATTCAGGCAATGATATCCGCTGCTTTGTAAAATCCGCTACTGTGTATGCCAATAGCTGTTCAACACCGGAATCTATATGTACAATTTGTACTGCTTTATCCTGCAGTACAAAATGAAAAGAAACGCTATGATCTGTATTTGTTTGAGGGCTTGTTGTCATGACTTGTCCTAAATAGAGCATCCATATCGAATGGCTATGATATCCGTGTTTGCTTTTAGTACCTGAGTTACTGACTGCGGAGGGGGGGCTTACAGAGTTTCTGATATTGTTCCGCCTCAAATTGCACAAGTAGCATCATGCCAACTAAACGGCGTAAAGCCCACTAGTTATATTTACAAAAAGAACTAAGGGCTACCGTAAGAAGCAACTCAAGAGAACAAGTTAAAAGAGTTGTCCTGAATAACTTTGATGCAGACATCAACAATTTCGGGTTCAAATTTCTTACCTTTTTCTTGTGTAATAACGCTAATAATTGTTGCTATGGAAAACATATCGCGATAAGGTCGGTATTCAGACATGGCTGCGACTACATCTGCGACAGCCATAATTTTTGCTTCTAATTTTATTTCATCGCCCTTAAGTCCATTAGGGTAGCCTGAACCATCAATATTTTCATGGTGTTGTAAGACCATGTCTGCGATGGGCCAAGGAAAATCCACGGTAGAAATGATTTCGTAACCCACGGTTGTATGGTCTTGAACAATTAAGCGCTCAAATTCATTAACAGGGCCTGGGCGGTTTAATATTTCAGATGGGATTTGTATTTTTCCTATATCGTGAATCAACCCTCCTATTTTTAGCCCCTCTAGGGAGTCATCACTAAATCCTAACTGCTCCCCAATGGCAACAGCTAATCTTGCCACTCTATTTTGGTGGCCAGCCGTGTAGGGGTCACGTTTTTCTACGGTTAAGCTAATCGCATTAACCGTTTGTAATAGGGCTTTTTTAATATTAATATCCGCACTCTTTTTTTCTTCATAGACGCGTTCGATATCAGATATATCGTGTAATGTAATTAAAAAAGCTGGCTCACTCTCATGGGTAATGGTTGAAGAGTGAGTTTCTATGATTAAATCATCATTTTTTTTACGTGGCAGCCTTTGACGAAAAGTTTGGTTCTCTTTAAATGGAAGTTTAAATTCATCGCCAGGTAAAACTCTGTAATGTTCAATTAATAAATTCAAAGCACTGGGGTTTGAAAAGACCACTGTCTTGTCATTATTAATAACGATAATGCCATCAGAATTATGATTAACAACTTGCTCTAATAAGCCAGAGGTTTCAATATTTTGCTGTATTAGCCCAGTATTAGCCATTTTTAGCTCAGCCGTTAAGCGGCTGTTTTCTAGGCGCAGCTCGTTGTGCTCAAAGGCTTCCTTGATGGTGGTTCTTATTTGAGAGTCATCCCAAGGTTTGGCTAGAAACTTATAGATATTACCTTCATTAATGGCTTCTGTAATGGTATCAAGATCAGAAAAACCACTCAGGACAATACGAGTAATATCAGGAAACCTTTCTTTAACCTGAGCCAAAAATTCAATGCCAGTCATGACTGGCATGCGATGATCTGAAACAATGACATTGACAGGGGTCTCAGCTAATATTTGTAGTGCTTGTTCACCGCCATCAGCTAATAAAATAGTATAGCCATCTTTACGTAGCAAACGTTTTAGGGCCTTTAAAATATTAGGCTCATCATCAACAAGAAGTAAAGTTCTGTCTGTCATAATGTTTTTGGTTGAATGGTTTTTGTTAACAAATAATCCAATGTTTCACTTTTTTTACCATTAAACAGCTTAAGAATTTCAGTTCTAGCTATTTCAATAGGGATATTTTGATTTTGTAAAATTATGAGTAGTTGATCAAATTTAACTCTATGTTTTTGGCCTACGTTTGAGTCATCTCGGCGCGAATTAAACTCATCCATTAAGGTAGAGCCACAAGCACAGTTCCTAAAGACTTCAACAACGGTTGAGCCATTTTCTTCTAATGCCTCTTTTAAAGAAGAGCGACCGCTAGGCATATTTTGAGTCATCGTTAAAAACTGGGTTGCTGTTTGATAGGTTGTGCCACAAACCGCACATGTTTTAGGAAAATTCGCATCGATGAGTGCAGTTAAGCCATTTAAACAATCATCAGTTTCAGTCATTGTATATTGGGAAATTATGTTCTCTAAATAAAATCAAACAGGCATTTACAGCCTCTGCATCATAAAGTTTCCCTGCATTTGATTCGATTTCTGTTAATGCCGCATCAAGGCCAAGTCCTTTACGGTAGGGGCGGTCTGAACTTATGGCATCAACAACATCCGCAATGGATAAAATTTTTGCTTCTAAACAGATTTCACCGTCTTTAAGCCCCTTTGGGTAGCCGGAGCCATCTAGTCGTTCATGGTGTTGTACGATTGCTGTTGCAATAGGCCAAGGAAATTTAACGTCTTTAATAATATCGTAACCCACTTGCGCATGAGTTTTGACTAAGCCAAATTCAGCATATGATAGGCTCGAGGGCTTGTTTAGAATTTCAGAAGGCAGGTAAATTTTGCCAATATCATGTATCGCGGCGGCTTGGTAGATGCCGTTAACCATTTCAGCATTGAGATTTAATTGTTGTGCTATAGCTTTTGCGATACGTGCACAATTATATTGGTGAGAGGCTGTATAAGGGTCGCGCTGCCCTAATGCTTTAGAGACTGCCATAATGGTTGCTTCAAAGGAGCCCTGTAATTTCTGTTCAGACTCCTTACGTTTACTAATGTCCGTGATTGAGCCAAAGATACGGAAGGCCTCACCGGATGCGCTATATTCAATGGTGCCATTATCTTCAAGCCAAGTGACTGTACTGTTGTCCCCGTGAAGAAAGCGGTATTCATGTCTAAAGTTGGGCTTTTGGTCGTGTACGGCTATTTTTATAAGCTCTTTTATTGGCTGCTGGTCTTCTGGGTGAATATGTTCATACCAGTTTTGCTGAGAATTATTAAATGATTGGTAATCAATGCAGGGTTTTTTTTGTTTGTCTGAGCAAAAAAAATAAAGTTTAAAGTCGGGTAAGGATGTTTTATAAATTGCCACTGGAACTACTTCAATAATATGCTGAAAAAGTTGTTCACTTTCTACGACTTCATGTTCAAGAGAACTATTTTTATTACGCAGTAAGTTCTCAGCTTGTTTTATTAATAATTGCGTTTTAATGCGGGCATGAAGAATGGCGGGGCGTATAGGTTTGAGAATAAAGTCAACTGCACCCAGTTTTAGGCCTTTTTCTTCATTTTCTATTGAGTTGGAAGCGGTCACAAAAATAACGGGAATATTTTGAGTCGCAGGGTTTTGTTTAAGTGTTGTCAGCACTTCATAGCCATCCATTTCTGGCATTTGTATATCAAGTAAAATTAAGTCTGGGCGCGGGTCAGAATTAGCGACTTCTATACACCGTACCCCTGAGTTTGCTGCACGTACCAAATATTCATTAGCAAGTGTAGCGCTGAGAACCGATAAGTTAATGGGTTCATCATCAACGATTAGAATGGTAGCTTCAGAATTTCTCATAACTCAGTGCTTAACCTGTGTAGTTTTAAGGTCTATAATCTGTTTTTAAGTTTACACGGAATTTTATAAATAATCGTTACTTAATTAGGTTTACTTTTGGTGCAATAAAGATGGCAATATTTATTTGGGATGATAGTTATAAAACGGGTGTTGAAAGCATTGACACTCAACATCAAAAGCTGGTTGAATTAATCAATAAAATTGATGAAAGCTTACATATTGGCGGTGATACCCAGCGGGTTATTGGGTTGTTAGATGAGCTTGTTGAGTATACAAAATACCATTTCCAAGAAGAGGAAAAGTTCATGCAGGCGCATGAATTAGAAAGCAGTGCTTATAATGCTCATTTGCTTGTACACCAACAATTTATTGAGCAAGTTAAAGGTGCGCAGGGAATGTGTCATGATAACCCCGATAAAGTAACCGATGAGCTTCTTGATTTTTTAGTGCAATGGCTAATTAATCATATTTTACTGACGGACAAGCAAATGGTCGCTAAGCTTACGGCTAGCTCAGTAAAACCTGAAGACGCTCACTCTAACGTTGATATTTTAAAAAATAATCTTTATGGCGCATTACGTGAAAGTGAAGGTCGCTTTAAAGAATTAGCTAATATCTTTCCTGCTTTGATTTGGATTAGTAATACGGAAGGAAAAATAATTTTTGTTAATAACCAGTTTTTAACATTTACGGGCTTAGAAACGGCAGACTGTCTTAATGGTAACTATAAAAAGTTAATCCATGAAGATGATAGGGAACCTTTACTGGCCCTTTATAAGCAAGTTATATCAACGCATGAATCATTGGAAACAGAATACCGGTTAACACATAAAGACGGGAGACAGCGTTGGATTTTAGAAACAGTCGTCCCACGCAAGCGTAAGAGCGGTCAAGTCTCTGGTTTTATGGGTTGTGGTATTGATATTAGTAAACAAAAGCAGATTGAAAAATCCTTAGAAGAGACGGTGGAAGAGCGTACTCTGGAGCTACAAAAAACTAATCAGGTGCTTAATAAGGAGAAAGAGGAGCAACTTGAATTAAATAATCAGTTAAAAGAAACTCAAGGCCACTTAGTCCAGTCAGAAAAAATGGCTTCTATTGGACAGTTGGCGGCTGGTGTGGCTCATGAGATTAATAACCCTTTGGGTTATATTTATTCCAACTTAAATACTTTAAAGGGTTATTTAACTGATTTAGAGGACGTCGCGACTATGGCGACAGAGATGGCCAATGATTTGCCTTCTGATAATCCACTGTCGGTAAAATTTAATACCTTAGCTAAGGAGTTAGATTTAGAGTTTCTACAAGAAGACCTACAAGACTTAGTCAAAGAATCAATTGAAGGTGCGACTAGAGCAAAGAAGATTGTTCAGGATTTACGTGATTTCTCACGTATTGATAAACAAGAAAGAGAAATGTTTGATGTCGAGGAAGGTATTAGCGCAACCTTAAATATCGTCAATAATGAACTTAAGTATAAAGCCGATATTGTTAAGGAGTTCGGCGGTGTAAAGCCTTTTGAGTGTGTGGGAGCACAGCTCAATCAAGTGTTTATGAATTTATTGGTTAATGCCGCTCACTCTATTGAGGACTTTGGGACAATTACCGTAAGGACAGGGTATCAAGATGATGACTATGTTTGGATTGAAGTGGAAGATACAGGCAAGGGAATACCGGAGGATGTTAAAAATAAAATTTTTGATCCCTTTTTTACAACTAAGCCTGTCGGCAAGGGCACGGGACTAGGATTATCTCTGTCATATAAAATCATTCAGGATCACCATGGGCGCTTTGAAGTAGATTCAGTTGTCGGCAAAGGAACTAAGTTCCGCGTGTATTTACCAATAAGCTAAAACTATTATGATTGAATCGCCACTTGAACAACAACCTGCCCATATTCTTTGTGTAGATGATGAACCCAATGTTTTAAAGTCATTACGACGGTTATTCAGAGGTTCTGAATATATTATTCACCTTGCCGAAAGCGGGGCGGAAGGGCTAGAGGTCTTAGAACAAGAGCCTATTGATTTAATTATTTCTGATATGCGTATGCCGCAGATGGATGGGGCTGAGTTTTTAACTAAAGCAGCGAGTCGGTGGCCCGATGTTGTACGTATCTTATTAACAGGGTATGCCGATATTGAGTCGACTATTGCTGCCGTTAATCAAGGGAAAATTTACAGTTATTGCAGTAAACCCTGGGAAGATGATGAGCTTAAAGCGCTAGTGGCAAAAGCGATTGATGAAAAACGGCTTAGAGAAGAGCGAGTACAGCTATTTGAAATTATTCATCAGCAAAATGCACAGCTAAAGGATTTGAATAGTAATCTTGAAGAAAAGGTGGAGCAAAGAACGGCACAGCTTAAATTGTCTCTTAAGAAACTTGATACCGCTAACCTGACATTAAGAAAGCAATATACGGACTCCATTAAAGCCTTTGCAAAAATTATTGAAATGCGTCCCGGGATTAAAGGCGGACATGCAACCTATATTGCTAAATATGCACGCCTTATTGCTATAAAAATGGAATTAGCGGATGAGGATATAAAAAGTATTTTATATGCTGGGTTATTATTGCAAATAGGAAAAATAGGGTTACAAGATAAGCAGTTATCACAGCCTTATTTTTTTATGGATATAGCTGAGCGGGAAAGCTACCTTAAACATGCGCTAGAAGGGGAGTCGTTATTAAAAAATATGGCGCAATTAAAAGATGCGGCAACGTTGATCAAATATCAATTTGAAAATTTTGATGGTAGTGGATATCCAGATGGGTTGGGTCGAGGCGGCATTCCTCTTGGCGCTCGAATTTTAAGCGTGGTGCGAGATTATATTGCTTATCTTGAAGGCTCAATGACAGGTAAAACTATGTCAGTGGAGGATGTAAAAAACCGCTTACGGGCTAAGAAAGAGAAGTTTTATGACCCGAGTGTGGTCAATGCGTTTCTTGAAGTATTAGTTGAAACGAAAGACGATCAAGCCCGGCCTATAGTTGAAATATCATGGACGCAGCTATTACCAGGTATGGAAATAGCAGAAATTCACTATAACGATATACTTTATCTTAAGGATTGTATTTTAGAAAAGAAGCAAATATATGATATTAAGGCTTTAAGAGAAAAGGTGGGCGATAATTTGGTGATTAAAGTTAGGCTAGGTGCTGATGAGGTAAATAGTGATGAGATAAGTAGTGATGAGGTAAAAAACGATGATTAGTCATAGTCGTCTTCATTAATACGAATTGAGCCATCCTCCTCCCAGTCAACTTGAGTGATACCTGGCTCTTCAGATTCTAATGATTTTATTAAGGATTCTTTTTCATCGAGTAGCTTTTTCTGCGCTCTGACTTGGTCTGCTAATTGGCTATTTTCTATCAGGATACGCTGATGCTCTAAGCCGGATTGAACGGCATTAGTGATTTCAATGTTGTTCCATGGCTTATTAATGAAGCGATAGACTTGCGCCTCATTAATTGCGGTTTGTGCGCATTCTAAATCTGCATAGCCCGTTAAGATCATACGGATTGAACTAGGTTGAAGTTTCATAAATTTGATTAAAAATTCAACCCCATTCATCCCAGGCATTTTGAAGTCTGAAATAACAACATCAAATTCAATCTCCCTTGCAAGTAGTAGCGCTTCTTCTGCACTGGTTAAAGCGGTAATATCGTATGCTTTGAGTAAGCGAGAAATGGCGCGCAGAATGTTTGCTTCATCATCGACTAATAAAATCTTTGCTTTTGTTGTACTGTTTTCAGTCATGAGTTTATTTGTAGGTGTTGATTTATACCAATCCCAATGAGTCATTCTCTATTCCTTCTCCTGCTGGAGAAGGCTAGGATGAGGAGATTAAAATAAAAATTTATTGGGATTGGTATTATATGTTTTTAACTAAGTCTATAACAAAATATTAGAATTGAAAGCGATTTATGCTTATTCGCTAATATATTTTATGATGTATGAAGTTTTATTTTTAAGGGGATACAGGTAGATGACGGATTCAGCATTAGTTTATTCATACCAATTTAATCTTCCGGAGAAAGAGCCCATTAGATTAAACATTGAAATTGACTCATCAACTATTACCCTAGAGCCCAATGATAATACGTCTATTTTTTGGACAGAGTTAGGCTTTAATCAATGCGCGAACTGCCCATTAAATATTGCTGAGCATCCTGTTTGTCCCGTTGCTCAAAACCTTATACCTTTATTGGATATTTCTAATGCATTAGTTTCTTATCAAGAAGTGAGTGTGATTATTACTTCGGATAATAGGTGTACCTCTGCTACGACAACCATGCAGAGAGCAATGAGCTCTGCATTGGGTTTAGTGATGGCCACTAGTCCTTGCCCTCACTTAGAGTTTTTAAAACCCATGGCTCGATTTCATTTACCTTTAGCCAGTGAAGAAGAAACTGTTTATCGAACAACGTCTATGTATATGTTGGCTCAATACTTTAGGAATCAGCAAGGGATGAGCTATGAACTTGGCTTTGAAGGGTTAACACAAAAATATGCTAACTTAAAAACAGTTAACAGGGCACTTGCTAACCGAATTAGAGCGGCGATAAAACAAGATGCAACGGTCAATGCCATTATTTTATTGGACTTATTATCTCAAGCGGTGACTTACTCAATTGAAGATCAGTTGGATGAATTACAGCCTTTATTTAAATCTTTATTAATGGATTAATGTTTAACACCAGCAATTATTCATAATGAGTATCTCTTGTTCTAATTTATCAACCTTGTGCTTGTTGCTAGGCAAGTAATTCCAATAACACACCAACTATAGCGATGTGCGACCGTCTTCATTTATCTCTGGCGATTTAGGTTTGGGCGAACTCATAGGAACTATTGTAAAGTAAACTTTTTAGGTTTTTCTGTGGATAATAAGAAGTTACGCGGCTGGAGTGTAACTTAAGTTTTTTTATGATATTGTTTGTTTTGTTGTTTTATAGCGCTGCAAGTTAGGTTGATTTATGGCCGCCATGCATAGAGCGAAAAAGCCCGAGTATTTATAAGTTTATTTTCCATTCGCAAGGTTAAAACCTTCGCCTTTCAGGCGAACAGATTTATCTCTTATCGGTGTCGCAAGTGGCAGAGTTTGATGAGTCGTATGGTTTGTGAGTGTTGAGCTAAGAAGGGCAACCACAAGGGATTGCCCGTACAATTGTAGGGGTGCCTCTCGTGGGTACCCGCAAATTATAGTGATGAATGAGTTAGGTTGTTTGTGAGGGGTGAAGTCGTCAGATTACAAAGTAAATGTAAATAGATAGGCAAACAGGGCTATTCGCCCTGTATCCCGACTTTCAGTCGCCAAGCTCTCTAACCCACCCGTCTTTAGCGGGTGGTTGTTTAGTTGCAGTTCCTGCTGGTTTTACAACATCCAATTTAACATCATAAATATTTAGCATTGATGCATTTCTGTGTCCGCTTGCTTTTAATTTATCGCCTTCGGTATCGCTTATTCCTTTGCATTTTAGATCGTGGAATGTGATGCGAACAAATTCAATACCTTGTGCTTTTGCAGTTTCTTCTGCAATTTTTCCAATTCTCGATAGTGCGGTTTTTAGTGATGAGGTGCCGATTTTATCGCCGGTGCGTTCGCTGATGATCAATGGTCGATTTCCTGGGTGTAGTGGGGTGTGTAATCCCCAGTAGAGTTTTCTCGTAAACTAAACGCAGGAGATCTACATGAAAAAATCACGTTTCACTGAAAGCCAAATTATGGCT
>ENA-OSET01000686-OSET01000686.1-sediment-metagenome-genome-assembly--contig:-NODE-686-length-37032-cov-31.257421_pt1 | contig 37032 bp, 29 predicted proteins | sample MGYA00237882_ERZ534229 | MGnify/ENA primary metagenome ERZ534229 (study PRJEB26408, sample SAMN06266212) | sediment metagenome | isolation source: Hudson Canyon methane seep mesocosm | place... | reverse complement strand
GAACAACCACACGATCATGAAGGGGACGAATATTCATCAATATAACCTCAAAAAATGTCTAACAAAAAATCTAGGAATCCCAAACATGGGGGTGTAAAAGTAAACTTCAAGGGCGAAATATAATTTTTTTGTCCTTTGTCCGCGCCCACTATTTTGATGATCAGATGGGGTAGCTTGGACTGAAGTTCGATCTATACCATTATTTTAAATGGCGCTCATCATCGACAACCTCACCTTCGATGATGGTTGAATCCATATGACTGCGCTGTGAATACATTGACTGTCCATGGACCGTAAAATGACTTTGACTGAACAACTTTTTAATCAATGCTTGTCTTATTACAGGTATCAACAACGCAAAACCGAAGGCATCCGTAAAGAATCCTGGTGTCAGTAGCAACATACCACTTGCAGCTAATGCAATGCCTTCCATCATTTCCATTGCAGGCAAACTACCTTGCTGCATATTAGATTGCGCCCTTAATAAGGTGGAAGCACCTTGCACACGCAGTAAGCCTGCACCAATCACCGCTGTGGCAACTACGGCAAAAATAGTCCAGCCTGCACCAATCACTTCACCCACTTGAATTAAAAAATAAATCTCAATCAAGGGTACTAATAAAAACAATAACAATAAAAAACGAAACATTTATTTTCCTAATATCTTAGATATACAGCACTATATTGAGACGCTAACGATGTTTTTCAAGGTTTAATCTTAAAAATCATCCTGTTGCAATAAAACCACAATGAGAATTTTTTGCATCTCTTAGGCAAATATTTCTCTCGCCGTAATAATTCTGAAATAATAAATCGTTATTGTGTGCGAACTCGGACAAACATCCGACCCTATTTACTTTTTAAAAACACAAGAGGATAGTCCCTTGAAACTTAAAACATCATCATTATTAATTGCAGGTGCTCTATTTGGCGCAGCTGTGATGCCCGTACAAGCAAACAACGATGCCATGCTTGATCTGCTTAAAGTCCTTCGTGACCAAGGCACAATCACTGCTCAAAACTACGAGTTATTAGCTAACGCAGCTAAAGCAGATAAAGAATCTTTAGATGCTGTTGATGCTAAAGCTGAAAAAGCTGGTAAATCAAACATCAAAGTGACGACTAAAGGTAAACTTAAGATTGCTGATTCTGAAGGCAACTGGTCTTTCCAGCCAATCGGCCGTGTAATGTGGGATGCTGTTGATGCTGATGCTGATGGCGCCCCTTCAGATGTTAAAGGTACTGAATTACGTCGTGCACGTTTAGGCTTTCAAGGTTCTATTTACAACTATGGCTACAAATTTGAAGCTGACTTCGCTGGTGGTGATGCATCAGTTAAAGATGCTTACCTTAGCTACGGCACAAAATTTGGCGACACAAAAGCAGGTGTTAAATTAGGTCAATCTCATATTCCTTTTGGTTTAAACACTAAAGTAAGTTCAAAGTACATGAGCTTTATGGATCGTCCAATGTTTGCTGATAGCTCTATTTCACCAGCTCGTGGAAGCGGTGTTGTTGCAAGCCTTAACGATAAAGACTACAAATGGTCTTTAAGTGCTGGTTTGCAAAATGGTAACTTTGATACTAATGGTGGCGACACTTACGAAATTAATGGTAGCACTTTCGCTGTTCGTGGTTCATTCCTGCCATGGAAACAAGACAAAAACCACCTTTTACAAGTAGGTGCAGCATACCTAACACAAGGTGGCGGTGACTCATTCAAGTTTCAACCCGACTTAGTTAGTCACGATGATATCTATCAACCAGTTAGTACCGGTACTATTGCTGCTGCAGATTTTGATGGCGCTAACGCGTTTACAGTTGATGCTCTAGGAGTTTACGGCTCTTTCCATGCAATGGCTGAGTACCTAGATCACTCTACAGAACAAGAAGCGGCTCAAGATATTGATACTAGCGCTTATGCAGTTGAAGCCGGTTATTTCCTAACGGGTGAGTCTTTGAAATGGAAAAAAGGTTACACATCAGGAATCACACCTAAATCGTCATCAGGTGCATGGCAAGTTGCTGCTCGTTTTGAAAGCTTAGAAATGGATACAAACGCTGCTGGCGGTGATAGTGAAGTTGATAAGTTCTCTCTAGGCGTTAACTACTACCCAACACAAAACACACGTTTAATGTTGAACTACGACAAAGTGACTGATGTTCAAATCAACGGTGTAAATAGTGATTTCGAACCTTCTTCACTTAAATTCCGTGCACAAGCTTACTGGTAGACATTACTTAAGTTAATGCTCAAACGTAACATTCAAAGCCTCATCCAATTATTGGATGGGGCTTTTTTTTGCTTATTGTTTATATGAATCTAAACATTCAGCAATTTATCTATTTAAAAACAAGATCTAAATTAAGCTATCTGTTACATTTAGCTCATTCTAAATTGAAGACCATGACCATGACTAAAGAAACACTGATCAGAAAATGTTTATTCCCTGCAGCTGGATATGGCACACGCTTTTTACCTGCCACAAAAGCGATGCCAAAAGAGATGCTGCCGATAGTTAATAAACCACTGATTCAATATGGTGTTGAAGAAGCAATGGAAGCAGGAATGACACAAATTGGTTTTATCACTGGCCGAGGCAAACGAGCCATAGCCGATCATTTTGATACCAGTTATGAATTAGAACATCAAATTGAGGGCACTTCTAAAGAGAAATACTTGGATGACATTCGAAATGTTATCAATAAAAGTGACTTTATTTTTATGCGCCAACGTGAAATGTTAGGTTTAGGTCACGCCATCTTAACCGGTGAACCCATGATCGGTAATGAACCTTTTGGTGTTGTCTTAGCCGATGATCTTTGTGCCGCACCTGAAGACGGCGATGACTTACGTGCTTTAGGTCAATTAGCCAAACTTTATGAACGCTATCAATGCAGTATCATTGCTATTCAAGAAGTGCCTATGGATCAAACAGCGAGCTACGGTGTCATTTCTGGCCATGAAATCGCTGATGGTATCTATCAAGTCGACGATATGGTGGAAAAACCTCAGCCAGAAGATGCGCCAAGTAATTTAGCGATTATCGGCCGTTATATTCTGACACCTGAAATTTTTGGCTACCTACGAAACACACCTCCGGGTAAAAATGGCGAGATTCAAATTACGGATGCACTGCAAAAAATGGCCAAAGAGCGTCAGTTACTTGCTGTGAAGTTTAAAGGCCAACGTTTTGATTGCGGTAGTGTGGAAGGATTTGTGGAAGCAACAAACTATTATTTCGAAAATCATTATCAAAGATAATTAATTTCAGTTACTTAGCCGCAATCTGCTCGAGCACATATTGAACTCTTTGTTTTATTTTATCTCGGGCTTGTTGAAACTCTGCAATGATTTCTTGTTCAGACCCTTTTACTTTGGCTGGGTCAGCTAAAGGTAAGTGAAGCTTCATTGTATGTGTACTAAGGATAGGGCATTGTTCTTCTGCATTATCACAAAGTGTGACCAGCAAGTCTGTCCATTCGAGCATTTCACCATTAAGTCGAATGGATTCTTGGCCTGAAATATCAATGCCTACTTCTGTCATCGCAGTGATGGCACGCTCATTCTTACCATGTGCTTCGATACCTGCTGACTTAATCTTAATGGACTCTCCAGCTAGTTCTTTCGCCCAAGCTTCAGCCATTTGTGATCTGCATGCATTACCGGTGCACAAAAACAAAACTCGTAATTTTTCCATCTCTATTTAACTCTTGTTATATTAACTGCTGGAAATATAACAAATTGATATTACAAAATGATGAATCAACACTTGATATTCTCTGCGTCAACCCACTATTTTTATTGAATGTGACCTGAATTAAAGTATTTCACTCAACTTCTGATAAAATAGCCAACTTAACTAACTGACTTATAGAAATTTATTGTGAAAAAGATCATTCTAAGCGTACTCCTAGCTCTGCCATTATTAGCGCCTCTTTCTAGTGCTGCTGAAACAAGTCGTTATGTTTCAGATGAACTCGAAATTACCATGCGTACAGGCCAAGGTGTGAAATTTGGCATTCGTAAAATGTTATCCAGTGGCACAAAGTTGGCTGTTCTTGAAACCGATCCTGCTGGTTATTCCAAGGTTCGTACAGATAAAGGAGTGACCGGCTGGGTATTAACGCGTTACTTAAGTAATTCACCAAGTGCTCGCAATCAACTTTCTTCAAGCCAAGGAAAAGTAGCGAATCTAGAGCTAGACTTAGCCAAATATAAAGAAGAAATTCAGGCATTATCATCTCAGAACACTTCTTCTGGTAGTGAAAACATGTCTCTAAAAGAAACATCTCAACGCTTGAAGAAAGAATTAGATGATCTACGTAAAACCGCTTCAAATGCTGTGGCGCTTAATAATGAAAACCGTCAATTAAAAGAAAAACTACAACAAGTTGATAATCAAATTCAATCTCTAGTTATCGAAAATAGTGCTCTTAAAGATAGTGATGCCAAAAGCTGGTTTTTGATTGGTGCAGCGGTATTGTTCGGTGGTTTATTGCTTGGTTTGATTTTGCCTCGTTTACGCATGCAAAAGAAAGATAGCTGGGGCAGCTTCTAAGCAAAGCCTACTCTCACCTATCAAGCCGTTCCAACATAATTGTTGGCGCGGCTTTTTTTTGCCTATATACCCAATCTACTTGAAAATGAGGAATTTCACTCTACGTCACTCCCGCATGTTTTTAGCGGGAGTCTAATGCTTTAAGTAGATCCCAGCTAAAAACATGCTGGGATGACGGTTAAAAAAGTCTGCGGTTTGAAGAAATATTGAATATACCAAATATCATATATATAATATTCAGCATGTACTTTTAAGAGGTTTTGTATGAATTTACAAGCTGATAATATTTATTCCGTCTTGTCTCATCCAATGAGGCTTCGAGCCCTCATTCTTATCCAACAAGTTGGCGAACTATGTGTATGCGAATTAACCCACTCTTTAGATTTAGCTCAACCAGTTATCTCTCGCCACCTAGCCCAACTTAAAGATGCAGGATTATTGCTCTCTAGACGCCAAGGTTTATGGGTGTATTACCGCATTAATTCAGATACTCCCAAATGGGTGAGCCAGCTTATTCAAATTACTGCAGACGGTATCGCTAGCTCATCACCTTATCAAGATGATTTACAAGCTTTAAAGCAAATGGCCGATCGCCCCAATCAGGCTTGTTGCTAAATATTTAAGGAACATACAATGACACTACGTGTTGGAATTAACGGTTTTGGTCGCATGGGAAAACTCGCTTTACAAGCAGCTTGGAATAGTCATGACTTAGAATTTGTTCATATCAATGAAATTAATGGTGATGCACCTTGTCATGCTCATTTATTAGAATTTGATTCTGTACATGGTCGCTGGGGACAGGATAAAAGCATCATAGCTGATGAACAGCAAATAATAATTGATAATCACAGTATTAGCTTTAGCCAACAGCCTGTGCCAAGCGATGTAAATTGGGCTCAGTATGATGTTGATCTTGTTTTAGAGTGCTCAGGAAAATTCAAGACACAGCAACAACTGCAAGTTTATTTTGATCAAGGTGTTAAAAAAGTATTAGTGTCCGCCCCTTGCCCTGACAATGCTCTTAACCTGGTTTATGGTGTGAATCATGATCTTTATGATCCTCAGCAACACCACATCATTACAGCTGCATCTTGCACCACAAATTGTCTAGCTCCTATTGTAAAAGTGATGCACGAGTCTCTCGGTATCAAACATGGTTCTATGACAACGATTCATAACATCACCAATACCCAAACGATTGTTGATAAAGGTCATAAAGACTTACGTCGTGCTCGTGCAGCAGGTCAATCTCTTATTCCGACAACAACCGGTTCAGCTAAAGCAATCACCACTATCTTTCCTGAACTAGAGGGTAAATTAAATGGTTTGGCGGTACGTGTACCCTTACTAAATGGCTCACTGACAGACTTTGTTTTTGAGTCTAATCGCTCCACTACCGCTGAAGAAGTGAATGCATTATTTAAAACAGCATCTGAAAGCTCATTGAAGGATGTATTAGGGTATGAAACACGCCCCTTAGTCTCAGCTGATTACACCAATGATCCACGTTCAGGCATCATTGATGCCCCTTCAACAATGGTCATTGATGGTACACAGGTAAAAATATTAGCTTGGTATGATAACGAGTGGGGTTATGTGAATCGTATGATTGATATTGCCAATATGATTGCAACAACAATGAAGTAACAAGAGATGATTTTATTGCCTTTTATCTCCACTCATATGTCACTCCCACGCAGGTGGGAATCTAACGATAATGTCGACTTCAATAGCCCATGGATCCCCGCCTACGCGAGGATGACGAACACAAAAAATGACATCACTAAATAACTTACGCAATTATGCCGTTATTACCGGGGGATATTGGGCCTTCACCTTAACTGATGGTGCCATACGAATGTTGGTGGTGCTCTATTTCCACCAGCTAGGTTACACACCACTTGCCATTGCCAGCTTGTTTTTGTTTTATGAGTTTTTTGGCATCGTTACGAATTTAGTCGGTGGCTGGCTGGGTGCACGCTTTGGCCTCAATACCACCATGCATGCAGGTATGTTATTGCAAGTCGTTGCCTTACTCATGCTAACAGTGCCCAGTGAATACCTCACTATTATTTATGTGATGGCGGCACAAGCTTTATCAGGCATCGCTAAAGATCTCAATAAGATGAGTGCCAAAGCCAGTGTTAAACACTTTGTTCCTACTACCGAAGATCAGAGCTCAGCATCAAACAGGCTATTCAAATGGATTGCGATTTTAACCGGCTCAAAAAATACATTAAAAGGTGTCGGTTATTTTTTAGGTGGACTCTTACTGGCTGTTTACGGTTTTCAAAATGCATTAAATATTCTTGCCGGTAGTTTGTTTATTGTTTTTCTTTTAACTGTATTTTTATTACCTAGGGATCTCGGTAAAAGCAAAGCAAAAGCCAAGTTTTCACAAATCTTTGCCAATGATCCTGCCATTAACTGGTTATCCGCTGCACGCTTTTTTTTATTTGGCTCTCGAGACGTCTGGTTTGTTGTCGCCTTACCTGTTTATTTAAGCTCGACTTTAGGCTGGGGATATGAACAAACAGGCAGCTTTTTTGCCCTCTGGATTATTGCCTATGGCTTAATTCAAGCTGCAACCCCCCTCTTTCTTAGACAGCATGCACCAACAGGAAAAACGGCAACAATACTCGCCATGCTATTAATGCTATTACCCCTGGCTATTGCATGGGGACTCTATCAATCAAGCACCCCCACTACGATATTGTTAATTGGCTTAGGCCTCTTTGCTATTGTATTTGCTATGAACTCAGCAGTGCATTCCTATTTAATAGTTGAATGGTCAGACCATGACAAGGTTGCTATGAATGTTGGTTTTTATTATATGGCTAATGCTGGTGGGAGATTAACAGGTACCGTGTTATCAGGGCTTTTATTCCAATTTCATGGTCTGACTGCTTGTTTAATTGCCTCCAGCTTATTTGTCGCTAGTGCTGTATTGTTATCAAGCAAGCTTCCTCGAAGCAGCCTTCTTCAACATAATTAACCTGGATTCAGGATAAGAGAAAAAATAATTTGGCTTTAACAAAAACCGTCATTCCGGTAGGTTTTTAGCCGGAATCTATATTATAAACACTAGATTCCCGCTAAAAACATGCGGGAATGACAAGTTAAGAGACTTAATCTAGAGGAAATCCCAAATGGGCATCTTTGAACGCTACTTATCAGTCTGGGTTGGCATGAGTATTATTGCAGGCGTATTGATGGGAAGTTTATTTCCATCCTTGTTTAGCTTGGTGGCTCAATTAGAAGTTGCTCATGTCAACTTAGTCATTGCCCTCTTCATTTGGCTAATGATTTATCCCATGATGGTACAAGTTGATTTTCATGCAATTAAAGATGTTAGCAAGCAACCTAAAGGCCTTATATTAACGCTGATTATCAATTGGCTAATCAAACCCTTCACCATGGCTTTACTGGGCTGGTTATTCTTTAAAGTACTTTTTATTGATTGGGTCGATCCTTCATCAGCAAATGAATATATCGCTGGCATGATCCTACTTGGTGTTGCCCCCTGCACAGCCATGGTCTTTGTTTGGAGTCAAATGACCAAAGGTGACCCCAACTACACGCTTGTTCAAGTTTCAATTAATGATGTCATTATGATCTTTGCCTTTGCACCACTTGCTGCCTTCTTATTAGGTGTCAGTGATATTCATGTGCCATGGCAGACACTGTTAATCTCGGTATTACTGTACGTTGTTCTACCGCTATTCGCAGGTATTCTGACCCGTAACAGTCTTGAGAAAAATAGCGATGGTGATAGGCTGCAAGGTTTATTAACAACCATAAAGCCTTGGTCAATTATGGGCTTACTGGCTACCGTAATATTGCTCTTTGGCTTTCAAGCCGACGTTATTCTGCAACAACCTGAAACTATTGTTCTCATTGCCATCCCCTTGCTCATTCAAACCTACGGTATTTTTGCAATTGCTTACTTTGCTGCAAGACGGTTAAAACTGGCTCACAATATCGCCGCCCCTGCTTGCATGATTGGCGCATCTAATTTCTTTGAATTAGCCGTAGCGGTCGCTATTTCACTGTTTGGCCTTCATTCCGGTGCTGCGCTAGCAACGGTTGTCGGTGTATTAGTAGAGGTTCCCGTCATGTTATCGTTAGTTTATTTTGCTAATCGCACGTCACATTGGTTTGATTAAATGAAAGGTCCTCAGTCAAGCAGTTGTTCGGCTTAGTTAAGCTTTCCCTAGTAACTGTTCAAACGCCCCTGCAGGTACTGGTTTTGATACCAAATAACCTTGAATGTAATCACAATCCACTTTTTTGAGTAATTGTAGTTGCTGCTCGGTTTCAACGCCTTCCGCAATCACTTTCAGACCCAATGTATGCGCCATAACAATAATAGCCTCTGATAATGCCAGATCATCTGAACCTAGGGCTAAACCTTGTATGAATGCTCGATCAATCTTCAAATAATCTATCTCAAACTTTTTAAGATAAGCGAGTGCCGAATAACCTGTGCCAAAGTCATCCAAGGCTACCTGAATGCCTGCATCATGAAATTGTTGAAGTTGATTGATAATATTTTGATCGCTTTCCAGTAATAAACCTTCTGTTATCTCTACAATTACAGATTGTCCAGGTAAATCAAGTTCGGCAAGATACTCTAACCAATGTGCATGATTTGTTCCCGATAGAAATTGTATTGGTGATTTATTGATACTAATTTGAAAATCCGTACCATATTTTTCTATCCAGAGTTTGGCCTGATTAACCACTTGCTTGAATACCCAATCACCTATTTCAACAATAAGACCAGACTCTTCGGCAAGAGGAATAAAGTCAGCAGGGCTAATCATTCCATCTATTGGATGATTCCAACGTAATAGTGCCTCTGCTTTACGAATCTCATTTGTATGACTATCAACAATAGGTTGATAATAAAGCTCCAATTGCTCGGCATCGACTGCACTACGAAGATCTCTTATAAGCTGCTGATGTCGTAGTGCTTCTTCCTGCATAGATAGGGTAAAGTAACTATAGCAATTGCGGCCATTTTCTTTCGCCTTATACATTGCCTGATCAGCCAGTTTTAGCATCGAGACAACATCGGTAGAATCATCGGGATAAATAGTGATTCCCACACTAGCTGATACATAAGCTTGGCTATCACCGAATAAATATGGTTTTTGTAATGAATCAATGATGCCCTGAGTTACTCGCTCAATAATATGTAGTTCTTCAAGTTCAGCTAAAATAACGGTAAATTCATCGCCACCTAAACGCGCCACACTATCAGATTCACGAACACACAGTTTGATACGCTGCGCCGCTTCAATAAGTAACAGATCCCCCACGTCATGTCCTAAGGAATCATTAACTTCTTTAAAACGATCTAAGTCGATAAATAATAATGCGATGGGCAAACCTGAACGTTGTGCTTTGTTAATTTCAAACTTTAAATGCTCTTGAAATAAATGACGGTTCGCTAATCCAGTTAGTCCATCAAAATTAGCATGTTGTATGATTAATTCATCTGCTTTTTTCTTTTCGGTAATATCAGAAAACAATGCTACGTGGTGATCAACTAGACCATTCGCACCTACAATGGCATTAATATTCAAACTCTCAGTATAAATCTCACCATTTTTTCGTTGATTGCTAATTTCACCTTCCCATTGACCCGTTGCATTGAGCGCCTCCCACATTTGTTGATAGAACATGGCATCATGTTTTCCTGATGCTAAAAGCCGTGGATTTTTCCCGATCACTTCTTGCTCAGAGTAGCCTGTTATGTCAGTAAAGGCTGGGTTAATACTAATAATGTCATTATTCGCATTCGTTACAAATAACGCCTGACTACTATGTTGGTATATCAGTGATGCTAATTCACGCTCAGTAATGTCGGAGTGTGTTCCCACCATCCGTAAGGCCGTACCATGCTCATCACGACTCACCACCTTGCCACGACTTAATACCCAAGACCAGCCGCCATTCTCAGTTATTACTCGATGTTTATTAATATAAAATTCTGTTTGACCATCAAGGTGAGCTTGCAAATCTTCTTCTACGCGATCTTTATCCGCAGGATGAATATTAGAGTGTTGTTTAGTCCCTTTCTTTTTATCGCCAACAATATCAAATAAAGAACGTTCCTCTTTAGAGGAATGGGTAATATCCTGCTCAATATCCCAGTCCCATACTCCCTCTGCCCCCCCCTCGAGAATAAACTGCCAGCGCTCTTCACTACGAGATAAAGCTTCCTCCGCTTTCATTCGCAAGGTCTTTTCTCTCATTAGATCTAAGGTGCGTATTGAAAGGCTGTCATACATGGTAAGTACGGTATTGATAAGCACCTGCATCGAGCCACTCATCTCTTCGTTAGCTCGCGCCTTGGCTTGCTCCAAAGACTCTCCTGACTCCATCGCCAGTACAGCCTTTGCCATGCGTTTGTCAGATTCCAGAATATGATACGCAAGCCATTGTGCTAAGAAAGAAATAATCTCTTGGATCACATCATCCAGAGGTTTGTCACTTTCGTCTTTTTTTAATGCTATCACTTTATCAATAAATGACTCATGAGTATGCTCATGATTTTCTAGCCAGTCATCATCCTTGAAGTGAGCGGACCAAATCTGTTCTTCTGCCTTAAAATGATAATCAGCATAGTCTGCCAACTCATCAAAAATTTTATTTAGAACCTCTTCATTAGAATGGTTTGCTAAATGAGCTGCTAATTTGTTTAATATATGAACCAGTTGTTTATGCTGCTCATCAATCAGTGCAATACCTGTTTCGAAATTTTTATTCCAAGGGAATATTTCAAAAAAAGTTATATCATGTTTGCCCAAAACTTAACCTCATTTTTCCGACCATCCATGACAAAGATCCAATAAAAAAGCCCGTAGTTTGTAAGATACGAGCTTTTTATACTTAATTCAAACAAATTAAGATGTTATCTACGTTTTAATTGATCCAAATCACGTACTGCACCTTTTGATGCAGAGGTTGTTAAAGCTGCATAAGCTTGTAATGCCAAACTTACTTCACGCTCACGACCTACAGGTGTCCAAGCATCATCACCTTTCGCTTCCATTGCAACTCGACGTTCAGCCAATATGGCATCTGTTACATCTACTTTAATAATACGGTTAGGGATATCAATCACAATGGTATCGCCTTGTTCTACTAGGCCAATATTACCGCCTTCTGCCGCTTCTGGTGAAGCATGACCAATTGATAAACCTGATGTACCTCCTGAGAAACGACCATCTGTTAATAAGGCACAGGCTTTACCTAAACCTTTAGATTTTAGATAGCTTGTTGGATACAACATTTCTTGCATACCCGGACCACCTTTAGGGCCTTCATAACGGATAAGGACTACATCACCGGCAACAATTTGTTCTGTCAAAATAGCGGTTACTGCTGCATCTTGTGATTCAAAGATTCGAGCTGGCCCTGAAAAAGTTAAGTTATCGTCATCAACGCCTGCTGTTTTAACGATACAACCTTCTAAAGCAATATTACCGAATAACACAGCCAAACCACCATCTTGACTATAAGCATGTTCGATATCACGAATACAACCGTTTTTACGATCAACATCTAAACTCGGCCAGCGTGTTGCTTGGCTAAAGGCTTCTTGAGTTGGAATGCCGGCTGGTCCTGCTAAATAACGTAGTTTGGCCGCATCACTGCCTGTTCTAGCAATATCCCACTCTGCTAGTGCATCAGCCATTGTTGCACTGTGAACCGTTGGTAAATCAGTATGCAATAAACCACCAGCCGCTAGTTCTGCCAAAATACTCACGACACCACCCGCACGATGTACATCTTCCATATGATAATCAGGCGTAGCTGGAGCCACTTTACATAGATTAGGGATCTTACGAGACATGCGATCGATATCATCCATGGTGAAATCAACTGCACCTTCATGTGCTGCTGCTAATAAATGCAGTACTGTATTGGTTGAGCCTCCCATGGCAATATCTAACGCTGTTGCATTTTCAAATGCTGCTTTACTGGCAATTGAACGAGGTAATGCTGATTCATCATCCTGTTCGTAATAACGTTTAGCTAAATCAACAATCGTTCGGCCTGCTTCTAAGAATAGTTCTTTGCGATCAGCATGGGTTGCTAATAAAGAACCATTTCCAGGAAGTGATAAACCTAATGCTTCAGTCAAACAGTTCATTGAGTTTGCAGTGAACATGCCTGAACATGAACCACAAGTAGGACAAGCGCTACGTTCAACTTGAGCCACATCTTCATCAGATACACTCTCATCAGCAGCTTGCACCATGGCATCAACGAGATCTAATTTGACATCTTTACCGGCTAATTTAGTTTTACCCGCTTCCATTGGGCCACCAGAAACAAAGATCACTGGGATATTTAATCGTAATGCTGCCATCAGCATTCCAGGCGTGATTTTGTCGCAGTTTGAAATACAAACAATCGCATCTGCACAGTGGGCATTAACCATGTATTCAACAGAATCGGCGATAATGTCACGAGACGGCAAGCTGTACAACATGCCGCCATGTCCCATTGCGATACCATCATCCACAGCAATCGTATTAAATTCTTTCGCAACACCACCCGCTTTTTCAATTTCGCGCGCAACTAACTGTCCCATGTCTTTTAAATGAACATGGCCAGGTACAAACTGAGTGAACGAGTTGGCAATGGCAATAATTGGCTTACTAAAGTCATCATCTTTCATGCCTGTAGCACGCCATAAGGCGCGTGCACCTGCCATATTACGGCCGGCGGTAGATGTTCTTGATCGATATTCAGGCATGGTGACTCTCCAAACAAATAGATTTTCGTGTCTGCTTATTTCGGCAAACGGCAATATTTAATCCTTTAAATTTTACACTAAATTGCAAGACAGCTCTGACTAGGATAAAAAGAGCGTTATGAAAACAACAAATGACGACTTACTTTCAGTAAACAATGCCACGACAACCAGCTGGTTCCGAGCTGCTGCACCTTATATTCATGCCCACCGAGGTTCCACCTTTGTCATCGCTTTTGATGGTGAAACTATCGCGTCGAATCGTTTTGATAATCTAATTCATGATCTTGCCTTGTTAAATAGTTTGGGTATTCGTTTAGTGTTGGTTTATGGGGCTAGGCCTCAGATTGAGCAACAATGTAAAACGCATAATATTGCTGTCAATTATCATCAGGGATTGAGAATTACTGATGATGCCAGTCTTAAAATTGCTAAGTCTGTTATCGGTAAATTACGTCTAGATATTGAAGCCAAACTTTCATTTAGTTTGCCTCATACTCCGATGGCAGATGCTCGTATTCGTTGCACCAGTGGCAATTTAGTTGCTGCGCAACCTGTCGGTATTCGAGAAGGTGTTGATCTGGGTCATACCGGAGAAGTTCGCCGCATTGATACGCAAGGAATTGAACAGCAATTAAGCCAAGGTAATATTGTTTTACTACCTCCTCTGGGCTACTCGCCAACCGGTGAGATTTTCAATTTGTCGGCTGAAGCTATTGCGACAGCAACAGCATCTGCACTGACTGCAGATAAGTTAATTTTGATTGGCGATAGTCAAGATTTGGCTCGTGAGTTAACCAGTGGTCAAGCTTGCGAAATATTAAAAGAATCCTCGAATGAAGATCATCACTCACTTAGTGCAGCGGTCAAAGCCTGTAATGCTGGCGTGCAACGTGTTCACTTATTAGATCGTTCGCTTGATGGTGCTTTATTGCAGGAGTTATTTAGTCGTGATGGTGCAGGAACATTAGTAAGTGCAGGTTCTTTTGAGACAACTCGCCAGGCAACAATTGATGATGTCGCCGGTATATTAGAGCTGATTCAACCATTAGAAGACAATGGAACATTAGTTAAACGTTCTCGTGAACATTTAGAAATTGAAATCGATCATTTCACGGTGATGGAACGTGATGGTTCTGTCGTCGCTTGCGCGGCACTTTACCCTTTTCCTGAAAATCAGATTGGTGAGCTTGCTTGCCTTGCTGTTGCAACTGAATATCAAGATCGAGGTCGAGGTGAGCATTTGTTAACCCTTATTGAGCAGCAAGCACTTGCTGTTGGCTTGACAAGCTTAAGTGTGCTCACAACACAAACTGCTCATTGGTTTTTAGAACATGGTTTTAAAACTGCTGAGATCAGTGAATTACCTGTTGAAAAACAAAGCCTCTATAACTATCAACGTAATGCTAAGGTATTTAACAAAGCTTTATAGTTTAAGTTCGCAGCTTTCTTAGCAAGAAGCGAAAGCGCTAAGCTTTTCGCTGACCATCGACTCGCTTTTTATATTCCGGGAACAAGATAGGTGCGAGCTCATGTAGTGCTTTTTCATATACACGACGTTTGAAAAACACAATTTCTTTTGCAGGCATCCAATAATCAACCCAACGCCAATCATCAAACTCGGGTTTTTCATATTGATCTAAGCGCACATTATGCTCTTCAGCAATCAGTCGCAATAAAAACCAGCGCTGTTTCTGGCCAATGCAGAGTGGTTTATTGCCAAAACGTAAATAACGTTTAGGTAATCGGTAACGCAACCAGTCTTGAGTCATGCCTAATACTTCAACATGCTCAGGGCCTAAACCGACCTCTTCCATTAATTCACGATAAACCGCTTCTTGTGCAGTTTCATCAGGCTTAATACCGCCTTGTGGAAACTGCCAAGAGTCATGTTGTGCTCGTTGCGCCCAGAGCACTTGATTATCGTTATTGCAGAGAATAATCCCTACGTTTGGTCTGAAACCATCTTTATCTATCACAACCTTGTCTCTTGTTACTGCTCGACTTAAAAGCCACAGTAGCAACAACATAATTTTTCAATACAGACTAGATTAGAGAAAGCACTCGCGGTATGCAAACCATTTTGATTACAATACCCCTCAATTACTCCTTCTTTCTTTGATATATATGAAGTTAAAAATATGGCTCTAGCAATCTTTGATTTAGATAACACCCTTCTTGGCGGTGATAGTGATTATTTATGGGGTGAATTCTTAGTTGAAAACAAACTCGTTGATGCTGAATTTTATCAGCAGGCCAATCAAGACTTCTACGATCAATATCTTGCTGGCACTATGGATATTTTTGAATTTTCAGCATTTCAATTTAAACCGCTTGCTGATAACACGATGGATGATCTTGTCCGTTGGCGAGAACAGTATTTAGCTGAGAAAATAAACCCCATCATGTTGCCAGCAGCACGTGAGCTTATCGCTAAACATCAGCAACAAGGTGATACCTTATTAATTATCACCGCAACCAATAGCTTTATTACCGCCCCAATTGCAAAAGCATTAGCTATTCCACATTTAATTGCCACTGAAGCTGAAATGGTCAATGGCGCGTATACCGGAAAAGTTGCAGGTACACCCTCTTACCAACAAGGCAAGGTTGTGCGTTTAGAAATGTGGTTAAAAGAGCAAGGTTTAACGCTTGCAGGTAGCTATTTTTATAGTGACTCTCATAATGACTTACCGCTACTAAATCTGGTTGAACACCCTGTTGCCGTTGATGCAGACTCTAAATTACAAGCTGTTGCAAAACAGCAAGGCTGGAAAATCATCAGCTTACGATAAGAGCTTACATGTCCAAGTGAATCAATTTATAGCTTTTTCCACTCCGTCATTCCGGCAGGCTTGTAGCCGGAATCTGATAGTAAAAAAGACTCCCGCTAAAAACATGCGGGAGTGACGAGGGAGTGAAAACCACAAATTGAATGATAACGGGTATAATTCCTCGCTTATATATTTAAAATCAGGCCAGCATTATGGAATGGGAAGTTGTTATTGGGTTAGAGATTCACGCCCAACTCGCCGCCAAAACTAAAATTTTCTCTAGCGCATCCACCGCATATGGTGCTGAGCCGAATACTCAGGCATGTGCCGTCGATTTAGGTCTGCCTGGCGTTTTACCCGTGCTCAACCAAGAAGCCGTTAAAATGGCAATTAAATTTGGTTTAGCTGTTGGTGCGGAGTTGCCTCCTCGCTCTGTATTTGCGCGTAAAAACTATTTCTATCCTGATTTACCCAAGGGCTACCAAATCAGTCAGTTTGAGTTACCTATCGTCGGTACAGGTCAACTCTCTATTGAATTGGAAGATGGCTCAGAAAAGCTTATTGGTATTACCCGAGCTCATTTAGAAGAAGATGCTGGCAAATCAATGCATGGCGACTTCCAAGGCCTAACAGGTGTCGATTTAAACCGCGCCGGTACGCCATTATTAGAAATCGTCTCCGATCCTGATATGAGTAGCGCCAAAGAAGCCGTTGCTTATATGAAAAAAATACATACTTTAGTGCAATATCTTGAGATTTGTGACGGTAATATGCAGGAAGGTTCATTCCGCTGTGATTCTAATGTATCTGTTCGTCCTAAAGGCCAAAAAGAATTAGGTACTCGAGCCGAGCTGAAAAACATTAACTCATTCCGTAATGTTGAACGTGCCATTAATATTGAGATTGAGCGTCAAATTGAGCTTATCGAAGATGGTGGTACGGTTGTGCAAGAAACGCGTCTTTTTGATGCTGATAAAAATGAAACACGTTCAATGCGTAGCAAAGAAGAAGCCAACGATTACCGTTACTTCCCCGATCCAGATTTGTTACCTGTAGTCCTTGACCCAGAAATGATTGAACAGATCCGAGCGACATTACCTGAATTACCAAATGCCAAACGTGACCGTTTTGTCGCTGATATGGGTTTGTCTCTGTATGACGCATCGGTATTAACCAGTAGTCGCGAATTAGCGAATTATTTTGAAGCGGTTTTACTTGCCTCTGATAATAAAGATGCAAAACTGTGTGCTAACTGGATTATTACGCAATTATTAGGTGCTTTAAATAAAGCGAGTTTAGACATTACGACCTCACCTATTTCTGCAGCTCAATTAGGCGGGCTATTAGTTCGCATTAACGACAACACTATCTCTGGCAAGATTGCTAAACAAATCTTTGATGTTTTATGGGCAGGTGACGGTGATAATGCTGATAGCATTATTGAAGATAAAGGCTTAAAACAAGTTACCGATTCAGGTGCTATCGAAGCTATTGTTGATGAAGTTATCGCCAATAATGCCGGACAAGTTGAACAATACCGTGGTGGTAAAGAGCAATTATTAGGCTTCTTTGTCGGCCAAGTAATGAAAGCCTCTAAAGGTAAAGCCAATCCTGCACAAGTGAACGATATATTAAAAGCTAAATTAGCCGGCTAGATAAAAACCTTAATTTAGTCATAAAAAAAGGCTGTATTCATTACTGAATACAGCCTTTTTTATAAACATTGATCTAGCGTTTAGCTACCAGAAATCATTGCATTTACTTTCGCTGATAATAAGCCAAATACAGCACCAACGATGATTGATAATGAAACAACTGCAACAGGGTTAGTAAAATCCATTGCTAAAGTATTGCCTGCTGCTGATAAATCAGCACCGGCATGAATAGCGTACGCTGCTGTTGCTGCATAACCATAAACGGCTGATGGAATAACAGAGAAAGCAGGAATTGTTGCACCCATCACTAAGACAAATACAGTAAGGCCAACCCAAACGGCTGCATTAACTGCCAATGAAGTGCCTTCACCTAGGCCTACTTTTGTAATTAAAGCAAAAGCAACACCCGCTAGAACTGAACCAAAAACACTACATACAATGGTATTTTTTAAGGCCGCAGTATCAGCACCATTATGGAAATATTGTCCCCAACCAATGAAGATGGCCCAAATTGTAACCATTCCTGCTAAGGGGCTAAGTGCAAGCCATGTTGCTACAGCACCTAAACCACCAATACTTAATGCTAATGAAAACATAAATTTCTCTCTCTCTTTAGTCATACAAAAAAATAATTAGTGTTCAACAATACGCTTGATGCTTATAGCATTCTTATTTTTTATCACGTCATTGAAAACACAGCAAATAAGGCCAGATTATTCTGGCCTCAAACAACAATAAAACATACTTTTCTTTTACTTTCAATCAATACAAAGTTATTAACCACTCTTAAAATAGTGAAATTTTAATCATAAAAGAGCATTATTAAACCCTTTATTAAAATGCTCAATCATCATTTTAAAACGACTTGCAAACACATTATTAGGAAAGACTAATATTTGATAGTGAGCACCTACTTTTATCTGAAAAAATATTCAAATAAGTTTTCTTATACTGTGAGCCTGCTTCAATTTTTCACCTTATTCTTCCCTTATGACAATAAAGTGATGTACTATCAGTTTGATGAAATTCAATGGATGATTAATGAAATATTGCTAAAACGTTGTTTTCGACATATTTCTCTCAAATTAGGCGCAATGACACTATGAAGTTTAAGCAAGAACACCTTCCAGAGAAAATGGCACTAGGAAAATTGCCATCACAATCCCCCTTGCCTGAAGCAAACTGGGTGCTGGTTTTTGGTTCGGTCAAACGCTTTAAAGAAAAAGGCTTCACTAAAGCATTACAAGCTCGTTATCCCTCCGCCCAGATTATCGGCTGCACAACATCCGGTGAAATTACTGATAGTGGCGTCTATGATGAAAGTATCCATATTACCGCCATGCAATGGGAGCGTAGCTCGCTAAAATTTATCGTTAAACCCATCAATAGCATGGCACAGTCTCATGCACTCGGAGCTCTGGTCGCATCCGATCTAGCCCAAGATGATCTAAAAGGTGTCTTTGTTTTAAGTGATGGACTGAATGTAAATGGTTCAGAGCTTGTTGAAGGTATTCAAGAAGTATTACCCAATGTCCCCATTACCGGTGGTTTAGCAGGCGACAATGCTAACTTCTCTCAAACCTATTTGCTTAATAATGACAAAATTCATGATCGCATTGTGATTGCCGTTGGTATCTATGGTGAAGATGCCATTGTCACCAGTGGTGCATTAGGTGGTTGGAAACCCTATGGCCCACCTCGTAAGATCACTAAGTCTGTAAAAAATATTGTTTATGAATTAGACAATAAACCTGCATTGCCTTTGTATAAAATGTATCTCGGCTACTATGCAAACCAATTACCCGCATCAGGCTTAAACTTCCCCTTTGCCATTATGTCGGAAGATAAAAGCATTACTGTTATCCGCACCCTATTAGCGATAGATGAAAATGACAATAGCCTGACGTTTGCTGGTAATGTGAATCAAGGTTCCACTGTACGTTTTCTTAAATCAGACCACGATATGTTAGTGAACGGTGCCAGTGATGCTGCGCGTCAGATCCTCGATAAAAATATTAACTTAAATGATAAAGCGCTCGCTATCTGTGTCAGTTGTGTCGGCCGAAAACTGGTGATGGAAGAGCAGGTCTCTGATGAAGTTTTTGCTGTTCAGCGATTGCTTGGCGTGCAAACAGGGATTACGGGGTTTTACTCTAACGGAGAAATATGTTCAGGTGAAGACGATGGTCATAGCCAATTACATAATCAAACCATGACTATTGCTTATTTAAGTGAGCATATGAACTAACTAGCCACATTCTGAAAATTGAGGGGCGGAATCATTGTTAATGATTCCGCCTTTTTTATTTGTGCAGTCCTAGTCTACCAACTCTCTTGCTGCAGCCAATAGTGCCAGTCTAGCAATAACACCATAGGCATAAAATCTATTTGGCTCGGCATCAGGGTCATCTTGCTTATCAGGTGTATTACACGGCTGTGCAAAAGCTAAAGGTTCAAAATGCATGCCCGGTGCATTCAAGTTTTCATCAACGCCTCGGCCAGTATGAACACGATAAAAGCCACCGACGACAAAATGATCCATCATATAGATCACAGGTTCAGCAACAGCAGACTCTTCACCAATAGTTTCAAAGGTATACACACCTTCTTGTATCAAGACATTATCAACCACTAAACCTTCTTTTGCCGAGGACATCTTAGTCCGTTGTTTACGATTTAAGCTAGCAATTTCATCAGCATGTTGAACGGTCATAATGCCCATGCCATACGTACCCGAATCTGCTTTTACTACAACAAAAGGCGCTTTATCAATCCCGTACTCGTCATATTTACTCTGAATTGAGCTCAGCATATTTTCGACATTTTTTGCTAAACACTCGCCTCCATTTCGATCCATGAAATTCACTTCACCACACTGTAAAGATAGCGGTGAAATAAGCCAAGGATCAATGTTAATTTGCTCGGCAAGCTCGCGTGCAACATCATGATAATGGCTAAAGTGATCGGATTTTTTACGATCAGACCAGCCTGCAGACAAGGGGGGAATAACTTGTTGTTCTAGATCTTCTAAAATCTCAGGTCGACCACCTGAGAGATCATTATTAAGTAACACTAAACAGGGAGAGAAATCACCTAGTGATACTCTGTTTGCATCACGTATTACCGGCTCAAGTCGGCAGACTTTTCCCGAAGGTAGCTCAATATCCGTCACCTCGGTTAAATCATCACGTAAACTACCAATTCTTGCTTCAAGACCCGCCTGCTCAAAAATCTGGCGCAGGGTTTCTAGACTTTCTAAATAAAATAAATTCCGCGTATGGTTTTCAGCAATAATTAAAGCCCTACGTGCACGTGGACAAGCACGCTCAATTGCCGCTTGCACAGCTTGAATACATAAAGGCATAAAGGCCGAATTCAGGTTGTTAAATCCGGCAGGAAACAAATTGGTATCGACAGGTGCCAATTTAAAACCTGCATTACGTAAGTCTACTGAAGCATAAAAAGGGGCTGGAGTTAGTAGCCACTGCTCTCTAAACCAAGCCTCCACGCTCACCTGTTGGTTCAGAAAATGAGATTCTAGCTGTAATAAAGGACCTGTCAATGCGGTCGTTAAATGCGGGACACCTGAATTCATAATATTTTAACGCCTTTTTAGCAGCTCATCTGACTGCTTAACAAATGATCTTTGCCCTAGTAATTATTTAAAATAACTCAAGGACTTAAGTTGACAGCCATTGTCTTACGTAACTGTAATAACAAGCAAGAACTAAGTTTTATCGAGTTGTGACTAGCCGGACAACTAAAAATGGTATATCTTCTTTATCTGATCGGATGTTTAAGTTTATTAAGGGACTAACTTAGCATTTGGTCGAACGTTTTATGTTTATTTAGGGACTAATATTAGCGTGAGTGATGAAAAAAGTGAATTTGATGGCCTAAAAGTCATGGTTATTGACGATAGTAAAACTATTCGTCGCACCGCAGAAAAGCTACTGAAAAATGCTGGCTGTGATGTTGTTACGGCTGAAAATGGTTTTGAAGCGCTACCGGTTATCAGTACTAGCCACCCAGATATCATCTTTATCGACATTATGATGCCTCGTCTAGATGGTTATCAAACCTGCTCCCTAATAAAAAACAATGCCGTTTTCAAAGATACTCCTGTCATCATGCTTTCAAGTAAAGATGGCCTTTTTGACCGAGCGAAAGGACGCGTAGTCGGTGCAGAACAATACCTAACAAAACCATTTGCTAGGGATGACCTTCTTAATGCAATTCGTACTCACCTGCTAGAAAAATAACACCAAGGACCAACCGAATATGGCTCTAATTCTTATTGCAGATGACTCTCCAACAGAAATTTATGTGCTTAAAAAAATATTGGAGAAACACAACCACCAAGTGATTACAGCGGAAGATGGCGAGCAAGCTGTAGAAATGGCCAATAAAGAGCAACCTAAGTTAATTCTGATGGATGTTGTGATGCCAAAGTTAAATGGTTTTCAAGCGACTCGTCGTTTAAGCAAAGAGGCAGCAACACAAAATATCCCTGTCATTATTGTTTCATCTAAAAATCAAGAAACAGATAAGTTATGGGGAATGAGACAAGGCGCTAAAGGCTATATAGGCAAACCGGTCACTGAAGACCATCTCATTCAAGAAATAAATTCGCTACTTGAGGTGAACTCATGAGTGAACTGAAATCACCTACAGATATGTTTGCGCTGTTAAAAGATATCCAACATCGCAGCCAACAAAGTGCGGCAAAACACTCTAAGCAAGATGTACATGGCTCGTGGACTGCCATTGGTTTTCGTATTGCTGAACAGCGCTTCCTTGTCCCTTTAAACGAAACACGTGAAGTATTTACAGTGCCATCACAAATTACCGCCGTACCAAAGTCACAACCTTGGGTCTTTGGCATCGCCAATTTGCGTGGTGAATTATTACCTCTTTTTGACCTCAAGTATTTTTTATACGGTACGGCAACAAAAATCAATAAACGTAGTCGTATTGTTGTCAACAACCACCCCAAGCTGTATTCAGGTTTACTTCTAGACGAAGTCTTTGGCTTGAAACATTTTCAACAAGAGCCTGAACTCCAAGATGATTTATCTGATAATGCTATTTCTGCGTACGTCACCGGAAGCATTGATCAACAAGACATGACCTGGAATGTATTTAGTTTTAAGAAACTTGCTGCTGATCAGCGTTTTTTAAATGCTGCCGTGTAATATTTTGATTTTAGGAAAATCACTATGAATTCAACAAGTAAACTTTTTTTCTCATCGCTCAGCTCAAAAAGTAATTTACCCGTATTATTTATTACGATTATCTTTGCTATTTTGACAATTACTGGCGTCGGACTATTGGCGATGGGAATGTCTGAGCTTATATGGAGTGACCCTGTTATTTTTGCTGCCGGTATTATTGTCAGCTTTGTTATCACCCTGATTCTGACATTAAGATTATCGATGGCGCCTTTAGCTGCAATCACCAACTCCCTTGAAGTAATGGAAGTGCAAAACCGCCATAACCAAGATGCGATTTTACAATTGCTGGATGAAATGGGTGATCTAGCCGACGGCGATCTGACCGTAACGGCAACCGTGACTGAAGATATTACCGGCGCGATTGCTGACTCAGTCAATTATACAATCGATGCCTTACGTGACCTTGTTGAAAATATCAATTCAACCACCGTACATGTATCTTCAGCCGCACAAGAAACGCAGGCAACTGCGATACATCTAACCGATGCCAGTGAACATCAAACACAACAAATAACCGAAGTAAGTACCGCAATCAGTGAAATGGCGGGCTCGATTGAACAAGTATCTCAAAACGCGAGTCAATCTTCAGACGTTGCGAAACAGTCTGTACAACTTGCCGCACAAGGTACTGATGCTGTGAAGAAAGCCATCACCGGTATGGATACTATTCGTGAACATATTCAAGAAACATCTAAACGTATCAAACGACTTGGGGAAAGTTCTCAAGAAATCGGTGATATCGTTGAACTAATCAATGACATCGCTGAGCAAACAAATATTCTGTCTCTCAACGCTGCTATCCAAGCGACCATGGCCGGTGAAGCCGGTCGAGGCTTTGCCGTTGTTGCCGACGAGGTACAGCGATTAGCTGAACGTTCTAGTAATGCAACCAAACAAATTGATGCTCTGGTAAGAACTATCCAAAGTGATACCAATGAAGCGATCAGCTCAATGGAACAAAGTACTTCAGGGGTAGTATTAGGGGCTAAATTATCACAAGATGCGGGTACCGCTCTTGAACAAATTGAAGCCGTATCTCATCAATTAGCCGACCTCATTAACAATATCTCTGACGCAGCGAAGCAACAAGCACAAGCGGCGATCGGTACATCTGATAGCATGAATGTTATCCAAGAAATTGCAATGCAAACATCGACCGGTACGAATGAAAGTGCTGCGTCAATCGGACGACTCTTAGATTTAACAGATGAACTGCGTAAATCTATTTCTGGTTTCACTTTACCTTCATAATGAACAGGTATTTTAAAGATGATTTCTTTTACTTTTAATACGTTAACGGCTGTTCTGGAGTAATACATGGCACGGACAATTAGTGGCAACTATAACGCACTAGCCTGGGTGCAAGATGAAGTTCAGAAATCACTTGATGATGCGCTTCAGTCGTTGACGAGCTATATTAATGATTCAGCTGATAGTGCTGCTATCAACACCTGTATCACCCAGCTACTGCAAGTCAGCGGTACAGTAGAAATGTTAAATCTTCATGGGGCACATTTATTAGCCAGTGAATTATTAACCTCTGCCACCGCACTTCGCGATCAACAACAGGATGGACAAACAGCCTCTCAAGATAGTCTATTAAAAGCCTTACTACTGCTGCCAAACTATCTGCAGCTTATTAGCCCACAACTTGACGATCACCCTTTACGTCTCATCACAACAGTCAATGAGTTACGTCACGCTCGAGGTGATGAAGAAATAGAAGCAACTAGCCTCTTTAACCCATTACTCTCTATTCACCTTCCTGAGTTTATAGCACCTGCTCCGAACACCCCTAAGCCAATGATAAATATGTCGCTCGAGAAAGTGAGCCACATTTTTCAAATTTCACTCGTCGATTGGTTTAAAAATGATAATCAAACAGCCTTACAAAGAATGGCTGATATTCTGCATTATTTACGCCTATCTAGTATGCAGGAACGTTCGGTTATTCTCTGGTGGACAGCAGAAGGACTTATCGAAGCATTATTAGATGGTGGACTGCTTGCTAATTCAGAGGTCAAACTTAAAATAGGTCAGCTGAGTAAGCCTATTAAGATTTTCACTCATAAAAGTGAACAAGATTTACACGCTGTTTACCCAACAAAATTAGTACAAGAGATTCTACTATTAATAGCTCGGGCAACAAGCAATGGTAAACATGCATTTTTAATCAAAAACACCTTCCACTTAGACTTTTTTGATGCACAGCAACAGCAAAAAATCTATAATTTTAGTGGTAGTGCCGTAGCAGATGCTCATTCTGAACTGTTAAACCAATTAGATGAAATAAAAGAATATATCGATCAATTTGACCGACATGCAGACCATTCATTTGATTCGATCAAGCTGGTTCCTAAGCAATTAGAAACAATGGCCAACACATTTCAATTGTTGGCAGACAATACATCAAGTGCTCTACTACAGCAACAAGCTGAAACTTATACACAACTCGTAGAAGAGCAAAACCTACCTGACGATGAGTTACTGCTCTCCTTGGCGAATGATCTGCTCAAAATCGAAACGCAACTACAGCGTAAGGGCCATATTGATTCCAATCTATCAACAGATACTAGTGAATTGCAAAATACTGTTCTGCTTGAATGTCAGAATGACCTCAATGACGTCAAAGAAACACTGAGCACCTTATCTAATCAAACGGATAATGCCTCTGCTACGCTCAACAACGCTGCGGATCAATTAATACGAATTTCAAATACGCTACTGATGATTAATTTAAATCAAGTAGCAAGCTTATTTGAAAATACCGCCAAACAAATGAAACTGATGGTCAGTGAAGAACAGGATTTTTCAAATCAAGAACTCAATTGGTTTGCAGATATTATTGCCTTTGCAGATCTCTATATGGATCTCCTACGTCAAGGTGGCAGCTCAGACCAGACTCAATTACTCATTGATGGCCAAGGTACACTATTAAAATTTAATCAACTCAGTCCTCTCAGCACAGGCGATCTATTGCTCAATGAGAATTTAACAACAGAAGAATTAGAACCGGCTGATGAATTATCAATTGCAGAGCTAGAACCGGCTGATGAATTATCAATTGCAGAGTTAGAACCGGCTGATGAGTTCACAATTGCAGAGTTAGAACCGGCAGATGAATTATCGATTACAGAGCTAGAACCGGCAGATGAATTATCGATTGCAGAGCTAGAACCGGCAGATGAATTATCGATTGCAGAGCTAGAACCGGCAGATGAATTATCGATTGCAGAACTAGAACCGGCAGATGAATTATCGATTGCAGAACTAGAACCGGCAGATGAATTATCGATTGCAGAACTAGATACAACACCAAGCTTCGCTGAAAATATTGATCCTGAAATTGCTGAGATTTTTATTGAAGAAGCCGACGAAGTATTAGCAGAGTTGGATCATTTAATTCCTGCCTGGCAATCAGATCATAATCTTGACACACTTAATACCATTCGCCGTCACTTCCATACGCTTAAAGGCAGTGGCAGAATGGCTGGTGCAATGGTCATTGGTGAACTTGCATGGTCTGTTGAAGATAAATTAAACCATATTATAGAGGGCACAACGCCAGTTTCATCAAGTATAGATAAGCTTCTCCCTGAAAGCTGTCAGGCGATTCAACAGTTAATCGCTAACTTCATCAAAGGTGATCTCTCAGAACCTGACGATCTTGAGGCACTTCTCAATAGTGCCAGTATCACTACGGATGAAAGCAAAGATGAAACACCTCAACAAACAGGCGTTGAGTCTTATATCAACAGCCTAGTTCAAACTGATACACAGCAACAAACAGGTGTTGAAACTTATATCAACAGCCTAGTTCAAACTGATACACAGCAAGAAACGGGCGTTGAGTCTTATATCAACAGCCTAGTTCAAACTGAAACACAGCAAGAAACGGGCGTTGAAACTTATATCAACAGCCTAGTTCAAACTGAGACACAGCAGGAAACGGGTGTTGAAACTTATATCAACAGCCTAGTTGAAGTTGAAGTTGAAGTTGAAGTTGAAGTTGAAGTTGAAACAAATCTATCTGAGGATGATGAGCTACAAGAGATATTCCTTCATGAGGCAGCACAACATATTACAAGCTTCAAAACATCTTTAGAAACAGCTCAATCGCCTTTTAAACTACCTAAAGAACTGCTCCGTGCCGCACATTCATTAAAAGGCTGTGCCAATATTGCTCAAGTCATGCCGGTAGCCGCAGTAGCGGTACAGTTAGATAAATCTTTACGTGTTATCTACGAAAACGATATCTCACTTGATGACGTAGCTTTATCACTATTGGTAGAAACGATCGCTGGGCTTGATGACTTTATTTGCTATTTAGAAACACCACTGTCTGATGAGCCTGATATTTTGCCGCTACTGGAAAATATTGTTCAAATAACGCCACAGATTGAAGAAAAACAGGATGAGAGGCAAGAAAAATTAATTGATCCTGAGTTTTTGGTTGTTTATCTAGAAGAAACGGATGAGTTATTAAGCCAATATACTCAAGAATTAGCACTACGTCAGCAGCACCCTGATGATCCGCAATACCAGGAGGCGATTCACCAAACACTTTCAGTTCTGACAGAAAATTCACAACATGCCAATAATCCTGTCCTTGCTGAGCTTTACCAATTACTGGATCAATTAACCCAACAATCTGATCTTAGAAGTGCTGAATTTGTCGCCTTAATCGATCATGGTTATGAAGAAATTAATAATCAGATTGAAAACTTAATTCAAAATAAACCTGCAGCAGATATAAGCGATTTCGAGCAACAAGTTGAAACATTTATAAATCGCATAGAAGATGACAATCTCGCTCCGCAAACATCAATAGAATGGTTTACCATTCCGCAAGAAGATCCAGAGCTACTCGAGGCATTTACAGAAGAATGTGCCGAGTTACTTGAATCTAGTAATAATGCGATAACAAATTGGCAACAAGATCATCACAACTCTAAAGCGTCGATGCAATTACAACGTGTACTCCATACCATCAAAGGTGGTGCGCGTTTAACAAATCTCCGACCAATTGCTGATCTGACCCACCATACAGAATCCCTAGTATTTTTGGTGGCCGATCAACAACAAGAGCCTAATGATGATTTCTTCAGCTTATTACAACGCTCACAAGATCGCCTATCTGAAATGCAGGAATTACTCGCTGATAGAGAAAACATTCCTTTTGCACATGATTTATTAACTGAAATTGCCCATTTCACCGGCCAGGCCGTACCTAAACAGGCTGTTACTGAAACAATGGCCGCTGCAACAACGACTGACACATCTACACAAGATGAGGCGTCAAGCACAGGTAATGAGCAAATCCGAATTCGTGCTGATTTACTCGACTTCCTGACTAATTTCACCGGTGAAGTAAATATTTCTCGTGACCGTGTTGGTCAGCAAAACTCCGCTATTAAACAACAATTAGTTGAGATGGAATCAACGGTTAGTCGTCTACAGGATCAATTACGTAATTTAGAAATTGAAACAGAAACTCAGATTCTATTCCGCTATGAGGATGAATCTAAAGAACAACAATCAGATTTCGATCCACTCGAATTTGATCGATTTTCTATGATTCAACAATTATCACGTAGCTTAACGGAAAGTGTAAGTGATATGACCGAAATCACCCAGTCAATTGATGATATTGTCCGTGATTCCGATGCCATTTTGCTACAACAATCTCGCCTGAGTGCAGATCTAGAACAAGGTTTGATGAATACGCGCTTATTGCCTTTCACACGACTGGTACCACGTTTTGAACGCATCATCCGCCAAGTCAATTCCGAGCTCAACAAACAGGCGATACTGACTGTACACGGTGCAGAACGAGAACTCGATAGAACGATACTTGATCGCATTGTTGCACCACTTGAGCATCTAATCAGAAATGCGATCGCTCATGGTATTGAATCACCGTCTGATCGCAAGCAAGCAGGCAAAAATGAAATGGGGCAGTTGACCTTATCTATTGTCAGAGAAGGTTCCGAGGTACTACTTTCTTTATCTGATGATGGCCAAGGTATTAATGTTGAAAAGGTTCGCCAAAAAGCGCTTCAACAAAACCTTATCAATCCGGAAAACATGCCTTCTGATGAAGAATTAATCCAATTAATCCTTACCTCTGGTTTTAGTACAGCAGATAGCGTATCTCAGCTTGCAGGCCGTGGCGTAGGTATGGATGTGGTCGGAAATGAGATTCGGTCATTAAAAGGGCGACTGTCAATCCAATCTATTGAAGGACAAGGTACTACCTTTAATATCCGCCTACCGATGACATTATCCATCATGCAAGCACTTCTTGTCAGTAGTCATGATGAACAGTTCGCAATCCCTCTAACGGCTGTCTATGCAGGTTCACGCATCTCTGTAGGGGAAATTGAAAACTTACTAAATCAAGAAGGTGAAGCACAATATGAATTTAACGGTGAATATTACCGCTTTATTCCCTTAGCTAATCTACTTGAAAAACCACTATCACTACCTGAAGATCCTAAATTACAATTACCAATATTACTGTTCAAATTTGGTGATATGGATATTGCATTACTGGTTGACTCCATTAATAGTAACCGTGAAATCGTGCTCAAATCGATGGGCCAACAATTAGGCCATATTAACTCGGTGACTGGGGCCACTATTCTTGGTGATGGTCAAGTTGTGTTTATCCTTGATATTCCAACGCTCGTAGATACAACAGACTTACGCGCAAGTGATGATAGCCTAGAAGATGAGTTAACATCACCTGCCATTGATCGTACCCCTATTGCGATGGTTGTTGATGACTCAATTACCATGCGTAAAGTCTCTGGCAATCTATTAAAACGTCATGGTTTTGATGTTATTACCGCGAGAGATGGTGTCGATGCTGTTGCTCAGCTAAATGAACAAGTACCCGATATTATATTACTCGATGTTGAAATGCCGCGAATGGATGGTTTTGAGTTTGCAGCCTTAGTGCGAGGTATTGAGCAATATGCCAAACTACCGATTATCATGATCACCTCTCGTACTGGTGATAAACATCGCAACCGAGCCAAAAATATTGGTGTCAATGCCTACCTAGGAAAACCATATCAAGAATTAGAGCTTGTCGAAACAATGCAACAGTTACTTGGTAACAACTATCCTCATGCTAAGCACTAAACTGGGAAACCCTCATGGCTGAAAACTCTTCTGACTTTATTCCTTGCATGCTCATTCCCTTGCAGCAGCACTATCTATTATTGCCAAACTCAACAATAGCTGAAGTCTTTCCAATGCCGCATAATATACAATCCGTTGATGATAAACCTCAATACTGGGTCGGACACTATGATTGGCATGCTAAACAACTACCCGTTATCGATTTAGAAAGCCTAGTAGAAACAGATACCTACGACACTAGCGATGCCAATAAACTCTGTGTATTGCACGGTATCAATGCCAGTGCAGATATTAGCGTTTATGCCTTACCTTGTTATGGTGCGCCACAACTAATTCATCTTGATGAGTCAGCATTAAAGTTGGCTAAAGATGGCTTTGATTCGGAATTCTTGCATTATCAAATTCAAATTGGTAAAAAAATAGCCTATATCCCAAATTTAGATAAAATTGAGGCAGCACTGAGCCAATAATACGGTCTCAAGTCAAGCCTAGCCCACCATGTTTATCAGCCGAGTTCTTATTGTCAGTTGCCTCACTGTTTTGTTAATGACAAACAGTTTTGCCGCGAACCCACCACAGTTGAATAAACAACGAATCATTTTTCAACAAGCGCAAAAAGCACTACAGACGAATCAGATCAGTCAATTTAATACATTACTCAGCCAACTTAATGACTATCCACTACAAGCTTATTTACAATACTTATATTTAAGTCATCGTCTAAATCACACTGACGATCACACTATCGCTACCTTCATTAAGGATCATCAAGGTAGTTTTTATGCAGATAGACTGCATAATCGTTGGTTGAATCGCCTCGCTCATGATAAAAAATGGCCCGTCTTTTTAAGTAATTACAAGCAGTCATCATCAGCCAAACGTCAATGTTTACGCCTACAAGCACTTATCTCAACGGGAAAAGGACAGCAGGCATTAGATGAGGCTGCTCCACTATGGTTAGTATCTCGTTCACAAGACAAAGCCTGTGATCCCGTTTTTAAATACTGGCAGGCTCAAAGCCAGCTGAGTAATGAGCTTCGTTGGCAGCGTATTATGCTCGCCTTATATGATAATCAATTTAGTCTCGCTAACTATCTGGCTAAATCACTTGATAAACCAGCACAAGCTCAGAAGATGGTAGCGCTATGGAAACAAGCTCATCAATCACCCCATCGGATTCTCAAGTCGCTTCCTAGCACCAACAAACACGCACTTTCTCAAGATAATGCGCTTAACCGAGATATTATCAAGCATGCCATTCAACGACTGGCACGTAAATCGACTGATAAAGCATTCGAGACATGGCAACGCATTCAGCCCGCTTACCGCTTTAGCGAACAGGATAAACTCACTGTCCAACGTTATATCGCAAACCGTGCTGCGTTAAACCGTGAAGATCGCAGTTTAGAATTTTTTGCCAATATTCCTGCAGAACCTTGGCGTGTTCGTGCCGCATTATGGCAACAAGACTGGCAGGCCAGCCAAGATGCTATTTTAGATCTTAATCTCAATGAGCAGGTATCACCACGCTGGCAATATTGGTTGGCTCGTAGTCATGCAGAATTAGGTGAGCAACAATATGCAAACGATATTTATCAAGCGCTGATCCCGCAACGTGATTATTATAGCTTCCTTGCTGCAGACCAATTACAGCAAGCCTATCAAATGAATCACAATCCTATTGCAATCACACAAAGTGAACTGGACAAATTCTCTCAACGCCCTGCTGTGAATCGATTAAGAGAATTTCATGCACTCAAACTAAATCTCCAGGCACGCAGGCAAGCCTATGCACTGCAAGTGAGATTATCGGTTCCAGAATTACAATTATTAGCGACACTCACTCATCAATGGGGCTGGCACAATCAAACCATTGCCCTACTCGGCAAAGCAAAATATTGGGATGCCTTAGATCTACGCTTTCCAATCGTTTACGATACCGCCATGCTCAAAGCAGGAAAAAAAAATGGACTGGATCCCTCATGGCTGTTTGGTATTGCTCGCCAAGAAAGTGCATTTAACCCAAGGGCGCGTTCACATGTCGGTGCAACAGGTCTAATGCAACTGATGCCCAAAACAGGACAATTAATTGCTCGCCTGATTAATCAGCCCTTGAAAAAGACCTCCGAGCTATTAAACCCAGATAGAAATATACAACTCGGTAGTGCCTATTTACGTCGAATGTATGATAAAAATCAACATAATCCGGTGTTAGCAACGGCATCCTACAATGCTGGTCCTCATCGAATAAAGCGTTGGCTTCCCAGTCAAGATCTCGCGGCTGATATTTGGATTGAAAATATCCCCTATACAGAAACCCGACGTTACACACAAAGTGTGCTGAGTTATGCTGCTATTTTTGACTATCAACGCAAACAAGCTATTAAGCCATTATCAAATAGAATGCCTGTGGTAAAAGCGAAAAAGCCTTAAACTGTTTTATCCCCAACTACTTGGAAAGATATGAATTGTTATCTTGTCGGCGGCAGTATCCGCGATCAACTACTCGGTTTACCAACAAAAGATCGAGATTGGGTAGTGGTTGGTAGTACGCCAGAACAAATGCTTGCCGAAGGTTATCAAGCAGTTGGCAAAGATTTTCCCGTGTTCTTACATCCTAAGACGCATGAGGAATATGCACTTGCACGTACCGAACGAAAAACGGCGCCAGGCTACCGTGGTTTTGTTGTGCACGCAGCGCCCGATGTAACATTAGAACAAGATCTTGCTCGCCGCGACCTGACTATTAATGCCATTGCTCAAGCGGATGATGGCGCCTTGATTGATCCTTTTAATGGTCAACAAGATCTGCAAGATAAAATACTTCGTCATGTCTCTCCCGCATTCACAGAAGATCCCGTCCGTGTATTACGTATTGCCCGTTTTGCTGCGCGTTTTGGCTTTACCATTGCAGATGAAACCACGCAGCTTATTCAACAAATGGTCGCCACTAAAGAACTTGATCATTTGGTCTCTGAACGTGTCTGGCAAGAGCTTGTGAAAGCACTGGACACAGATCAACCTTCCTTATTTTTTATGGCATTGCGTGATACCGGTGCACTTGCCAGTCTTTTCCCCGAAGTAGATCGTTTATTTGGTGTACCTCAAGTGCCTAAATGGCATCCAGAAATTGATACCGGCATCCATGCCATGCTGGTGCTTGATCAAGCCGCCAAGCTTAGTAAGGAAATCACCGTGCGTTTTGCCGCACTGTGCCATGATCTGGGTAAAGGGTCGACACCTGAAGATGTGCTGCCACAGCATATTGGCCATGAAAAAAGAAGTGTCGAGCTCACTGCCAATTTATGTCAACGTCTACGAGTACCTAAAGATATTCAATCACTCGCTGTAAAAGTCGCTGAATATCATACTCATGTTCATTTATTATTCGAACTCCGCCCAGCAACAATTTTAAAGGTCTTCGAAGCACTTGATGCCTTTCGTCGCCCGGAACGCTTTGACCAATATTTACTGGCCGGTGAAGCAGATTTTCGCGGTCGCCCGGGTTATGAAGATCTACCTATGCCAGAAAAAGATGCGTTTAAGCGTTGTTTCCTTGCTGTTCAAGCAGTGACAGCAAAGCCTTTTGTTGAAGCTGGTTTACAAGGCCCAGCTATCGCTAAAGCAATGCATGAACAACGTGTACAAGCGATAAAAAAAATAATGGATGACATAAGCAGCGCAGAATAAAATTCGAGTGATCACACATTGCTCTACATAACGTATAATTAACCGTTTAACCAAACCAATATGGAGCCTTACCTATGAGCAGCCCTATTTCTGCCAACTGGACTAGCGTAAATGCCGCTTGCCAACCTTTAGTTGATAGTCTCATTGCTGATGCACAAGCACTACAACTTGACATCAGCACGTTAAGCAATGGTACTCGCATTGTTGATGCTGGAATTAATTGTGTTGGTGGTTTAGAAGCCGGTCGTCTCATTGGTGAAATTTGCATGGGTGGTCTAGGTACAGCTACATTAGGCACTAATAGTGGTTTTGACAACTGGCCATGGTCAGTCAATGTTCATGCTAAAACACCTGTTTTAAGCTGTTTAGGTAGCCAATATGCTGGCTGGAGTTTGTCTCACGAAAAATTCTTTGCTCTAGGTTCTGGTCCTGGCCGTGCTTTAGCCGGTAAAGAAGAAGTCTTGAAAGAGTTTGGCTATAAAGATGAAGCTGAAACAACCACCATCGTTTTAGAAGTAGATTCATTTCCACCTATCGAAGTGGCGGAAAAAGTCGCCAGAGACTGTGGCATCAAAGCTGAACACTTAACCTTTATTTTAACACCGACATCAAGCCTTGCTGGTGTTATGCAAATTGCCATCCGTGTACTTGAAGTGGCCATGCATAAAGCACATACATTACATTTCCCTATGGATAAAATCATTGATGGTTTTGGCGTGACACCCGTTGCACCGCCAGGTGGCGACTTCATGACAGGTATGGGCCGTACTAATGATGCGATTCTTTACGGCGGCATGGTGCACTTATTTGTTAAATCAACTGATGAAGAAGCACAAGACTTAGCGGAGAAATTACCAAGTAATACCTCTTCAGACTATGGTCGCCCATTTGGTGAAGTGTTCAAATCTTATGATTTTGACTTCTTCAAAGTTGACCCAATGTTGTTCAGTCCAGCAAAAGTGATTGTCACCAATGCTAATACAGGTAAGAGTTTTACTGCTGGTGAATTAAATCCTGAGTTATTAACCACGTCATTCGGTTTATAACAGCAATTATTCTGGGCTAGTCTCCATCACGTGATACTAGCCCAGCTTTTAAGTTAAACAATCAATGTCTTCACCTAAAATTGTCATTTTTAACGATACTCATGGCTGGCACAGCGAACAGCTTGTAGATGCATTACAGCTGCTTGGCATTAACGCCATTTTGGCCGATCTTGCCGACTGTACTATCGATCTCGACCAGCCAAGTGGCTTGTTCATTCCAGGTTTTGAAAATGCACTTCCCGCTGCCGCAATGGTGCGAGGTATTGCCCCTGGAAGCCTAGAACAAATTACCCTACGTATGGATGTACTCCATACGCTAGCGGAATTGAATGTCCCGGTATTTAATCCAGCAATCGCTATTGAACATACCGTCGATAAGGCACGCACCTCATTACGACTGCATTTAGCTGGGCTCAACACTCCCAAAACATGGGCTACGGAAAATAAAGCCTTAGCTCGAAACATTGCCGCAGTACAATTTAGCAAAGGCGTAACACTGGTGATCAAGCCGCTGTTTGGTTGCATGGGTAAGGGCATTGAAAAAATCACTGATCTCGCTCAGTTTGATGCCATTCAAGCCGTTGGCGATGCGTTTTATATGCAGGAATATATCGCTCCTTTTGAGCAAGGTCATTGGCAAGATTGGCGTTTAATGGTGATCGATAATCAAGTGTGTGCCGCCATGTCTCGCCGTTCACAGCATTGGATCACCAACTTTGCCCAAGGTGCAGAATGTTTTGCAACCACCATCACCGCCGAAATGGAGCAACTCGCCATTAAAGCCTGCCAAGCGGTGCAAGCTGACTATGCTGGCGTCGATCTCATTCGTAATCAAGATGGTAGTTACACCGTATTAGAAGTTAATAGTGTGCCAGCATGGAAAGGTTTATTCCAAGCAACAGGGATCAATGCAGCCAAGCACTTAGCAGAAGCATTAGCCAAACGTATAATACCCTCACACTCAAATACACGTGATCATGCTCAGTACTAACACCATTCAACAGAGTATTGTTTGGGCATGCATACAGGAAGTTTCAGCACCCAAACCTGGCAATGTTAACCTCATTAGTGACGGGCATAATATGCAAGTAGCTGACTTTATTAAAAGTGCTCATGCCATCGCCCCTGCTTTAACAATAAAAAATGCCTCTGTTGGCGAACGTATTCTAAAAGCAATTCAAGCAACTCAAGACGTAGTGAATTGTAATACTAATTTAGGCATTGTTTTATTATTTGCCCCTTTATGTGCAGCCATTGAGCAATGTGACAAGTTTAGCGATTTGCCACAACACTTAGCGCGCACCTTGAATAATCTAAGTATTGAAGATGCAAAAACCTGCTATCAGGCTATTCGTTTAGCACATGCCGGTGGTTTAGGTAGCGTAGCAGATCAAGATATCAATCACATACCCACAGTAAGTCTATTACAGGCAATGAACGAGGCTAAAGAGCGAGATTCTATTGCTGCCCAATACCTAAATAACTATCACGATATTTTTAATATTGGTTTAGAAAAGTTGACAGATTCGATTAATTGTGGGGAAAGTGTTGAATGGGCAACTACTTTCGCGTATCTTTGTCTGTTATCGTCTATTCCAGATACCTTAATTGGTAGAAAACAAGGGCAGAGGACGGCTCAAATGGTCACTGATAAAGCACAAGACTTTATACGTAAGTCAGGTGAAATCAAGGGCTTAAAGAGTTTTTCTTCTGAACTTAATAGCTGGGATAAAGAATTAAAAGGGGATGCCATCAACCCTGGTACCACCGCTGATTTGACCGCAACTGCATTATTGTTGCGCGCGTTTCAGCAGGCATTCACTTCACACAGGATTTCAGTATGATGCTGCTAAATATAGCAACGCCAGCTGAGCAGGATATACGTTCCTTGAATTACGTATAAGCTCACCTTAAATAAGGTGGGTAGTAAAATGGGCCTTTTTAATAATATTTTTGGAACAGGAATAAATAACATGACAGTTATCGACCGCGTACTTGTAGGTGAATCTTTAGTAATTGAAGATGGTGACCTAGACAACGTATCACACATTGATTTAATCATGGGCCCACGTGGCTCAGCAGCAGAAGATGCTTTCTGCCGTACTTTAACAGACCAAAAAGCAGGCGTTAACGGTTTATTAGCCGT
>ENA-OSET01000685-OSET01000685.1-sediment-metagenome-genome-assembly--contig:-NODE-685-length-37035-cov-12.155555_pt1 | contig 37035 bp, 35 predicted proteins | sample MGYA00237882_ERZ534229 | MGnify/ENA primary metagenome ERZ534229 (study PRJEB26408, sample SAMN06266212) | sediment metagenome | isolation source: Hudson Canyon methane seep mesocosm | place... | reverse complement strand
CAAGCAGGCTTCATCACTCGTGATGCTCGTGCTGTTGAGCGTAAGAAAATCGGTTTACATAAAGCGCGTAAACGTCCACAATTCTCTAAACGTTAATCGTTTTTATAGAATTCTGAATACGGTCTTGTATCGTATTCAAACTAAAAAGGCTGTCCATTTGGATGGCCTTTTTTGTTTGTACAATTGTTAGTTTAGATTTTGTGGGAGCGGCTTCAGCCGCGAAGATGACTCCAATAGTCTATTCGCTATGAGTAAGAAAAAATGAGTCTTTAGCTTTTATGCCTACTTTAGATTACTACAAGTATTACAGCTTCAGCTCGACATTTACGACTTAAGTCAGAGCCATATTGAACAGCCCATTCGTGGCTGAAGCCACTCCTACGATTAGGTTAGCTTATTTATATAAGGCCGTAATGAGCTCCAACGACCCATCGATTCCCATTGTTATGGCAATGACGGCAAGGAAGTCATCTCAGCACTCTAGGATTAGCTTATTTATATAAAGCCGCTTTCTTTTTATCTGGCTGAGTTTTAAAACGGCGATGTATCCATAAGTATTGCTCTGGCGCAATACGAACTTCTCGTTCAATTAAATCATTAATGGTCTGAGCATCTACCACATCATTCCCAGTAGGAAAATCAGTCAACGCTTCACCAATACTTAATGTATAACTGCCATCTTTTTCACGGCGAGGCACAAAGGGTATCACCGCTGCGCCACTCATTTTGACTAAACGACCAGTGGCTGGCACAGTAGCTGCTGCTACGCCAAAAAATCGAGCAAATACACTCAATTTAGGACCAAAATCTTGATCCGGTGCATACCAAACAATTTTATTTTTGCGCAATGCTCTCACCATTGAGCGGGGATCATCTCGTAATACGGTACCTTCACTATGACGTGTTCTGTATTTCAACATCGCCGCATTAAATAACTCATTTTTTAATTGCCTGAACATGACGTAAGCTGGCTTTTTTAACATGATAAGCCGACCACCTAATTCCATACTGGTAAAATGGCCCGTCAATAGAATAACGCCTTTACCCTTAGCTAAAGCCGCATCAAGGTGTTCCATACCTTCATATTGAACTCGTTTTTCTAACTGAGCATCACTGGCCCACCAGCTCAACGCCGTTTCAATCAACATCATGCCCATGGTATGAAAGTTATCTGCCAATAATTGTTGCCGCTGCTGCTCAGATAACTCAGGGAAACATAGGGCCAAATTTCGCTGTGCATAATGTCTGCGCGACTTCATCATTGGCGACATAATTAGAGCTAATAGCGAACCAGCCCATAGTTGAACTTTAAGCGGTAAATAGATAGACAAGCGCATTAAGCTCAGTCCTAGCCAGCTAGGCCAGAAACGAGGATGCAAAAACTGCCATTGGAATATTTTCATATAAGGGTGAAATAATTAACTAAATTAGCGCCTATGCTATCATTCTCGCTGGTTCACCGCTCAATAAACAGCATATAAAAATGAGTTACATTTGAAATTACTTTATACCACTTTATTTACACTAGGCCTGCCCTTTATCATTCTACGCTTGATATGGCGAGGCCTGCGCGCGCCAGCCTACTGGCAGCGCTGGTCAGAACGCTTTGGCGCAAGCCCCGAACTATCAGGTAAAGCGCTTATATGGATCCATGCCGTCTCTGTTGGTGAAGTCGAAGCCTGTCGCCCGCTAGTTAAAGCATTGCAAGTTGAATATCCACAACATCAACTGCTGATTACCACCATGACACCTACAGGCAGTGCACGTGTGCAATTATTGTTTGCTGATACGGTAGCACACTGTTATTTACCCTATGATCTACCCTTTGCCATTCAACGCTTTCTAAAACGAAGTAAACCGCAGTTTGGCATCATTATGGAAACAGAAATTTGGCCTAATCTATTAAGTAGCTGTCACCAATTAGATATTCCGCTGGTGCTTGCCAATGCCCGCATGTCAGCACGCTCAGCCAAAGGTTACGCCCGCTTTGCGAAATTCACCCAATCTACCTTACGCCATTTATCACTGATTGCTTGCCAAGGATCTGATGACAAAAGTCGTTTTCAAAATTTAGGCGCACAAAACAAAAAAGTACATGTTATTGGCAACCTCAAATATGAAATTAATCTGGCTGCAAGCATCAAAGAGCAAGCATCAGCCATGCGTAATATGTGGGATAACAATCGGCCCGTACTCGTTGCGGCAAGTACTCACGAGGGTGAAGAAGAAATGCTGTTAAACGCAGCTCGCAATGTGCGCGCTCAGTTTCCTGATTTGTTACTTATTATTGTACCCAGACATCCCGAACGCTTTGATCGTGTGGCTGCACTCGCGCAAAAGTCAGGGGTTAAAACATTGCGTCGTAGTGAACAACGTCCCTGCCCCTCAGATATTCAGGTGTTAATTGTTGATACGATGGGCGAATTACCTTTATTTTATGCCGCCAGTGATATCGCCTTTGTCGGTGGTAGTTTAGTACCCCATGGTGGCCACAATATTTTAGAGCCCGCCATACTTGGTCGTGCCGTTATCACTGGACCTCACTTTTTCAACTTTAATGACATTACCCTACAATTTCTTGCTGCCGATGCAGCACTTCAAGTTAAAACGACAGAAGAATTGGCTAAAACTGTTATCACGTTGCTGCAAAACTCACAGCAACGTGCTCAGATGGGTGAAGCGGGATTAAAACTCATTGCCACCAGTCAAGGCGCAAGTACTCGCCTAGTGAACTTAATAAAACATAATATTACTCGCAATGAAAAATGATCAGTACTGGATGGAACATGCCTTAGTACTGGCCAAAAAAGCCGAACAATATGGTGAGGTCCCTGTCGGCGCAGTGATTGTTCGTGATGATAAACTATTAGGTGAGGGTTGGAATCAGCCCATTAGCCAACATGATTGCACAGCCCATGCTGAAATTCAGGCCTTACGTGTAGCTTGCGCTCAAGTAGAAAACTACCGCCTGCCAGGCGCGACACTCTATGTCACTTTAGAGCCCTGCATCATGTGTGCAGGCGCCATTGTCCATGCTCGAATAGCGCGGGTTGTTTATGCCACAAAAGAGCCCAAAACTGGCGCTGTAGGCAGTTGTTTTGATATATTCAATACTCAGCAACTCAATCATTATGTACACTGTGAACATGGACTGCTCGCAGAGCAAAGTACGCAATTATTACAAGACTTCTTTAAATCACGTCGTTAGGGATTACGATGCATAAATCAAAATTTATTGTCAGTATTACTGTTATTGTCATTGCTGGCATGATGATGCTGCTGAGTGTTATTTTCGCCCTCATTCATGTTGCTAGCAATTTCTACCAAGACATTCAATACATTACTATTGAGCCTCATTCTGCCTCGTTTAGTCACAGCTCAGTACCCTTTTCATTGCAAGCAGATCAATCAATTTCTTTCTGGCTTAAGGTGCCAAATCAAGACATTGAACACCAAGATAGCCAAATAACACTCTCGTTATTCAACAAAAATGGCAGTCTTTTGACCTCGATTAATAAAAACTTTAATTCGTCATTCAGTCGCCATAGCACGGGTAAACAACACTATTACAAATTAGGCAAACACCATTTTGAAACAGCCTTTGATGGTGTTTTACAAAGCCGTTTTGATGGCAGTTGGCGACCATTAACAACAAGCAATATCGTGCTACGACAAATATCACCTACTGTCCTACCGATGCAGCAATTTTACTTATTTCTATTGGGTAGCCTATTACTTTTCATCGGTATTAAAGCCGTCGAAAAATACAGTCCTTGATCCATGCTGCTGTTTACAAATAGCGTGCTAAAAGCCCTTTCTCGGGTACGGTTCCTGAATAAGGCACTTTAACTTGATGGCCACTACCCGGCGCCACATCAATCGCTGCACCGTCTTTATTGATTAGCTTTTCAAGTGTAAATTCAACATTACCTTGCGGCAGAATAAGTTCTAATTTATCACCGATAGAAAACTTATTTTTAACATCAATATCGAGACATTGATTGGCTGAATCATAACCGATGATTTCACCCACATATTGCTGACGATCACTGCTTGAGTAACCTTCCATATAGTTTTGCTGTTCTTGTGTTGGGTGACGTTGATAAAAACCATCGGTATAACCACGATTGGCTAGATTATCTAACTTGCCGATCAAAGTAGGATCAAACTTTCTGCCCGCCATGGCATCATCAATAGCATGACGATAAAGTTGTGCGGTACGTGATACATAATAAATTGACTTAGTACGCCCTTCTATTTTTAAAGAATCTACACCAATCTTCGCCAATCGCTCAATATGCTGAATCGCACGTAAATCTTTTGAGTTCATGATGTAGGTGCCATGTTCATCTTCAAAGATAGGCATCAATTCACCCGGACGGTTAGCCTCTTCAATCAGATAAATATCATCGGCCAAAGGATGACGTTCTTGGCTGCCACAGTCAGAAAAAGCATTTTGATTATTCATTGCATCAAAAGCTTTAAACTCTATCTTCTGTGGTGAGTCATCATTGCCATCACTACTCTGTGTTTTATAATCCCAGCGACATGAGTTAGTACATGAGCCTTGATTAGGATCACGGTGATTAAAGTAACCTGATAATAAACAGCGGCCTGAGTAAGCAATACATAAGGCGCCATGGACAAATACTTCAATTTCCATATCAGGACATAGTTGGCGAATTTCTTCAATTTCATCGAGTGATAATTCACGAGACAGAATAACCCGAGTCAAGCCCATAGATTGCCAAAATTTTACTGCCTGCCAGTTAACGGTATTGGCTTGTACAGACAAATGAATAGGCATCTCAGGCCAACGTTCACGCACCATCATAATTAGACCTGGATCAGCCATAATAATAGCATCTGGTTTCATCGCGATCACAGGCTCCATATCGGCCATATAGGTCTTTATCTTGGCATTATGCGGCATTATATTACTGGCCACAAAAAACTGTTTTCCTAAGGCGTGCGCTTCTTCGATTCCTTGCGCAAGCACCTCTAATTTATGAAAGTCATTATTACGTACCCGTAGACTGTATCTTGGCTGGCCAGCATAGACCGCATCGGCCCCATAGGCATAGGCATAACGCATATGCTGTAAACTACCTGCAGGCAAAAGTAATTCTGGCGACTTCATAAAAAACATCTCAATATAAAACAAGGGGAGGAATTATAATCTATTTATGAAAAAAACGAATGAAAACAATATGATTAGTTATATCCCCATGATAAATGAAGATACATGTTTCAGAGTGCTTGAGTAATTCCAATTCTAGGCGCATTTATGTAGCAATGGTTATTCCCTTGCAAATAGATGGAACGACGAAGTGGGATTACTCAAGCGCTTCTTCGATGGGTTTAAAAACGCTTTATACTACGTTATTGATTATTTCTAAAGGAATAACTATTAGCTGCAATCAATGCCTTGCCTAAATCGTTTTTAAATCCCACTGAATCAAGCATATTTATTGATGATGGGTATAAATAAAACTTAATCAGTGCAAAACAGGTCATATCAAGAGATAATCAAATCCTCATTGCTCAGGAGCTCTAATTGAAATTTTTTAGCCTGTTACTTGTATCGTTAACATTCCTGATTGCCTGTGGTGAGGCTCAACCTCATCTTGAAGAAATCCGAGAACGTGGCGAACTTAGAGTGCTCAGCCGTTATGGGCCAACAAGCTACTATGTTAAGGGGGATGAGTTAGCTGGTTTTGAATATGAGCTGGCACAGCGTTTTGCACAACACCTGAATGTGAAACTCAAAATCATCGTGCCTGATAGTCTCGGCAATATGCTCCACCTGATCGAACAAGGCAAAGCCGATATTGCTGCGGCCGGATTAACCATTACACCAGATCGTAAAGATATCATTCGTTTTGGACCAGTCTATCAAGAAGTTACTCAGCAATTGGTTTATCGTCAAGGTACTAAAAAGCCGAAAAGTCTGACCTCCCTTGCCAATGGCCAATTAGAAGTAGTTGCCAATAGTAGCCACGTTGAACAATTAAGCTCTCATTTACAAGAAATCCCCGAACTTATCTGGACCGAAAATACGGAGCTCGATAGTAGTGGGCTACTCGAATTAGTGCAGCTGGAAATGATTGATTACACCATTGCTGATTCTAATGAAATTGCCGCTAACCGGCCACTTTTCCCGGAGCTTCGTGTTGCCTTTAATATTTCTGAACCGCAACCACTTGCATGGGCGATGCCCTTAGCAGAAGATGGTTCACTCTATAATGAGATGGCTACTTTTTTCGAAAAAATGGATGAATCAGGTGACATGGACCGTCTAATTGAAAAATACTATGGCCATATTCGCCGCTTTGATTATATTGATACTCGCGCGATTCATCGCCGCATATTAACTCACTTACCCCAATACCAGCCCATGTTTGAACAAGCCGCAAATGAATATGGTTTTGACTGGAAACTGCTTGCCGCTATTTCCTATCAAGAGTCCCACTGGGATCGTGAAGCTATTTCTAGTACCGGTGTTAAGGGATTGATGATGTTGACTCTGGCTACTGCAAAACAAATGAAAATCAATGACCGAGAAGATCCTGAGCAAAGTATTATGGGCGGGGCGGCATATTTAGCCTCGATTCGTAAACGACTCCCTGACAAAATAAGCAATGAACAAGATCGCTTTTGGATGGCATTAGCCTCCTATAATGTTGGTCTTGGCCATCTAGAAGATGCCAGAATCCTGACCCAGAAAGGCGGTAAAAACCCTAATTTATGGACAGATGTGCGACAGTATTTACCTTTATTATCTAAAAAGAAATGGTATACACAAACTCGCCATGGTTATGCTCGTGGTGGTGAACCAGTACGTTATATAGAGAATATTCGACGCTATTATGATATTTTATTGCAAGCGCCAATGGCAAATGACACCTTAAACATAGAAAACAGGGAAAGCTCTAATCAACATGCCGCACCAGCAGCCCTGTAATTAAAGGATTTTATTAATGGCAAATGATGTAACACAGCAACTTGAAGAATGGAAAAAAAAGTATTACCAGTCCATTACTGATCTTGAAAAGCAGCAAAGTTATGATGAACTTCTACAACGTAGCTTAGGCCGATTAGCATTAGCGGCACAAGGACTTGATCCCTTACTAGATAGACAACTCAAGTCATTGCGTACCGTGTTGCGTGGTAAAAGCGATCAGCATGAAATTGAACACATTTTAGAGCAAATGGAAAAAGCCATTGCTAAAATGGAGGGTGGCAAAAGCAAAGAGAGCAGTCAAACAACGGGGCAAATTCTCGCTGACTTATTAACGGGCTTAAAAGTACCTAAAGCATTCAAATCAGCAGCTAAAACACTGTCCAAACAGTTTAAATCAAGTGATCATGAAGGCAGCAGTGATCTCATGCCTGAGCTGTTGGCATTGTTGGATAATTGCATCAACAGTTCAGACAAAAAATCATCTTCAGGTTTTGCTTTTAGTCTTTTTGGTAAAGGCAAAGCCAATAATGAAGACAATGAAGTACTAAGCGATACACCGCAACAGTCTGATTCAGAACAACAAGACTCTCTAGCCATAGATGAGCAGCTTAATGAGCCCAAAACACCTACTCATCTAGTACTGATGGAGCTGCTAGAACGCCTATCATTACCCACTGATTTAAGTAAAAAAGCGACCAAAATTCGGCATCAAATTGAATCAGGTATTGAAGAAGCTGACATACCTAAAATTATTAATGATATTGCCGAAATTGTCAGTAGCTTAGGCTCTCAAGCCGTTACTGAAAAACATGAATATGAAGAGTTTTTAAAAACACTGACCTCACGTTTAGCCGAACTTGATCATCATATTAGACAAACTAGTGAAGAAGACAGTAAAGCATTTCAACACCGTACAGAGATTAGTCAGGCTGTTGAAGAACAAGTGTCAGGTTTACGCACACATGTAGAAAAAGCGGATGATTTAGAACAATTAAAATCATCTGTCAGTGGCCGACTTGATGTGCTCAATCAACATTTTGAAAACTATCGTGAATCAGATCATCAACGATTTAATCAATCTCAGCTGCAAATTAAAGCCCTGAATCAACGCCTACAAGAAATGGAGCAGGAAAGTACCGAGTTACGTCAAGCAGCTGAAGAATCTCGCGAGCTAGCCCTTAAAGATGCCTTAACGGGTATCTGGAACCGCCAAGCATTGAATGAAGATCTAGAAAGAGAATTTGCTCGTTGGCAACGTTACCAAAAACCACTGAGTATCGTGGTATGGGATATCGACTTTTTCAAACGTGTGAACGATGAATATGGCCATGCTGCAGGCGATAAAGTATTAAAAACAATTGCCCGAATTTTTATGCAAGCGACGCGTGATGCTGACTTTATTGCCCGTTTTGGTGGCGAAGAGTTTGTTGGGGTATTCCCAGAAACTCGACTTGAAGATGCGCTCAGCTTAGCGAATAAAATCAGGGAAAAGATAGCCACATCTAAATTCCACTATGAAAATAAACCCGTGCCAATTACCGCTTCAGCTGGCCTAGCAACATTCCGCCCTAATGATACCGTTGAGGATGTATTTAAACGGGCCGATGCCGCACTGTATCGCTCAAAAGAAACAGGACGTAATCGCTGTACTGCTGATACCTAAACTATAGGACATATAGGCTATAGAGCCTATATGTCCTGTATATCCAAACTTATCTTTATTTAGCAGATTCTTTCTGAATCAAAAAATCAACTGTTTTTAACATATCTGTCATGCTTCCTGCTAAGGGAGCATCTGTACGATATTGGCCATTAACAATCATGGCTGGTACACCTGTAATACCAGAATTTTGACTTAGCATCAGTGCTTTTTTGACTTTGCCAGCCACCGACATTGATTTCATCGTTTTAGCAAAGGCGTCACGATCAATATTCTGTTCCGCAACAAAATCAAGTAACTGTTCTTCTGTTTGCAGGCGACGTTTTTCAACATGAATCGCATTAAATAATAAAGGGTGTAACTTTTCTAAATCACCTGTTGCTTCAGCCGCATAAAATACTCGTGCTAACTGCAACCAACTATCACGAAAAATCGCTGGCACATGAGTAAATGTGACGTTTTCAGGCAAGGTTTCTTTCCACTGTTGTACTTGTGGATCTAAACGAAAACAATGTGGGCAGCTATATGAGAATAATTCAATCACCTCAATCTTATTGTCTGAATTTGTTGCTAGACGTGTTGGTGTTGCTTTGTAATGGACGCCATCAATGAAAGCTTCAGGCATCGCCATTGATGATAATGGTAATAATGATGCACTTAATAATAGTGCTGCTTTAAGCATTTTATTCATACTGTTTATATCCTTTAATCTAATTGTACTATTTCGAAATACTAGGTGTTTATAGTGTGCCGTAAGAATGTAGGCCTGATAAAAACATATTAACGCCTAAGAAGGCAAATAAGGTCACAAATAAACCGATTATAGCCCACCATGCCATTGGTCGACCATGCCAGCCCTTTGTCATTCTCATATGTAACCATGCAGCATAATTTAACCAGACAATTAAGGCCCATGTTTCTTTAGGATCCCACGACCAGTAACCACCCCATGCTTCTGCAGCCCACAAAGCCCCCAATACGGTTGCCACAGTGAAAAAAGCAAAACCTAAGGCAATGGATTTATACATTAAATCATCCATCATGCTTAAATCAGGTAATGCCGTTGCCAATACGCCTTGTGACTTTCTCGTTTCTAACGATGATTTAATTAAGTAAGCAACACCGATCATCGCTGCCATAGCAAAAGCCCCATAACCAACAAAGTTGGCAGGAACGTGAATTTTCATCCAATAACTTTGTAGTGCCGGCACTAATGGCTGAATCTCATGTGCCTGTTTTTCAAAGGTATACCAAAGCTGGAAAGCGACGGCCGCACTAATCACTAATAAGACAAAACCACCTAGACTTCGTGTTTGATAACGGCGTTCATAAAACAAATAAAGTAATGCCGTAATGATGGCAAAGAGAATAAATACTTCATATAAATTACTAACAGGAATATGACCCACATCGTGACTGATCAGATAAGATTCACGCCAGCGAACCATTAAACCGATCATGCCCATGGTAGCGGCAGACCAAGTTAATACTGACGCCACTTTCTCAGTAAAGCTTGAACGCATAAACAAGCCGGCAAAATAGGCAACGGTCGCCATTACAAATAAGGCGCTCATCCACATAAATGCTGATTGGCTAGCTAAGATATAACTTAAAAAGAAATCTGTTTCACCTAATGCGAGATCACTACCATAGCGCCATAGTGCTATAAAACTGAGTGCGGCGACAACAATAGTATGACGGCGGAAACCAGGCCAGTTTTGTCCCAATAAAGCCAAACTCAGCGCGGTTAAAACAACAATGCCAATTTCGTAGCTATCAAAGACGTTTGAATAGAGCACTAATAACACCGCGGCGGCTATTGTCATCAAACCACGCCATGACCATTGTACTAGGGCGCTATCACTGTCAAAACTTAGTGTATTTATACGATTACTCATTAACTACTCTCTATTTAATACAAGACTAAGAACCTTATTATGATTAAGAGTTCCCTGATACCTGTTTTAATTGCTTACTAATCTGCTCAAAGAAAAGATCAAATTCACGCGGATTACGATTACTCATTCCTGCTAACACGATAGTCGAACCATGTCCTTTGTTCTTCACCAATGCCCAGAAACGACGCTGAGGTAAATAAAATAACAAAAATACACCCATAATTAACAAGGCACAACCTAAATACACAGTCGCTTTACCCGGTGCATGTGCTATTTGCAGGCCACTGGCTTCGACATGGTCAAAGTCCGTGAGTTCAAAATAAACTGGCGCTCCATAGCGAGAAAAGCTACCTATGGCATCAACAGAATCTTGCAGGAAGGTCAATAATTGCTGTGACTCAATATCAGACTCAGGCTCCTCCAGGCCACTAAAATAGACCCTTGCCAACATCTCACGCAACATACTTAAATAAGCAGAGCCTAAGGTGTCACGCTCTGCCTCGGGCAAGGTGGTATCAATAAACGTAGCCACCTCAGTAAAACCACCTTTCATAAACATGGCAACAAGACTGATAAGCGATTGTTCTAGGCTCTGCTCTAAATCATCATCTTTATCTTTTACACCAGCTAAGGTTTCTAACATCATCTGATGAGCGGTAGACTCAACAATATCATCATTATATAAACGTGCTAAGAAGTCATTAAACGCCGTTAAGCCGCCCTGTTGATCAAGGGGCAAGTATAAATAAGCAAATTCTTCGGCAGCACTAGAACGAACACCACTTAAATAAAAGTCTCGGCCCTTACGTGGCACGGCTAGCATATAGTTTAAATACTCACGAGCCTCACCTGTTTTTGAGCGTAATTTAAAGCCAAAGCTGGGGCCAAAGTTACGTAAATTATCAGGATCATCTTCTGTCGGATCAGGATTAATATTAAAGGGTCTGAAAGACAATACTTCTAAACGAGCACTTTCTTCACCCCAGTGCATTTGGCGATTTTCAAACACCTTAGTGTCAAAACTAAAAGGTTTATTGCCCGCACCACTATCTAATGGCCACGCTTCTAATGATAAGCCTGTGCCGCCATCGCTAAAGCTCGCTTGATAGATGGCATAACCTTTATAAATTAAAGGATGGTTTACCGAGATAGTCACTTCCAGAGGCTGTTCCAATTCCTCATCAAATAACACTAAGTCAGTTTCAAATGACTTCGGTTGGCCAGTGGCATAATGTTCAATACGAAAGTCTCTGACTTCCAGTTTAAACGGTAACTCTTGCACCAAATAACCATCACGCATGGCTAAAAACGCCACTTCAGATGATCGTCCTTCCGGAATATGAATACTGCCACGAAAGGCATTTGATCCTACAGGCAAGCGGCTTATTGCCGGCACATCTTTCGTCGGTAAATCGCGCGTTTCAATTTGTATCCGCCCCTGCCATTCAGCCAGTTTTAAGGGCAAGTTGCTATCTAATAAACCACCAAGACAAATTACAATAATCGCCACATGAGTGAAAATATAACCTAAACGGTTCATACCACCACGCATTGACGATATTAAAACACCATCTTCTTTTGCTGTTTGTTTAACTCGGAAACCTTGCTGACTTAATTCAGCAGATAGTTTATCCACACTGTCATTAACGGCAGCAGTCACCTGCCACTGCTGACTATGACTCATCGCCCGTAATGATTTTTCTTGTACATGGGTACGCAAATTCCACATATCTTTGATCATGCTGGGGGTATGGCGAATAACACAGACTGATGTTGAGATGACTAACAGCGTCAATATAGCTAAAAACCATAAGGCGCTATACACATCATAAAGGCCTGCTGATTCAAAAACCTCAAACCAAAAAGGACCAAATTTAATTAGATAATCAGTATAGGGTTGGTTTTGTTGTAGCACCGTGCCTATGACTGATGCTACCGCTAAGGCGAGTAACAAAGTAATAGCAAGGTCCATTGAACCAAGAAAATGGAATAGTCTCTGGCCTAGAGTATGGCGAGGAACATGTGAGCGACTATCATCAGACATAGAAGGTAAACCGTTTTAGAATGAGTTAGATATGCCAAGTATAAAAAAAGCCGCATGGTGTTGAGTACCATACGGCTTTCAAATAAGATTATTTTTTAGTGTAAGCCAGCAACATAACTTGCTACTGCTTTCATTTCAGCAGCTGTCATTTTGGCAGCAATATCACGCATCATTTTATTTGGATCATTGTCACGTGATCCTGCAGCAAATGCGTTTAATTGCGCTTCAATATAAGCCGCATGTTGACCTGATAGTGCTGGCCACTTAGCCGAAGGTACGCCCGCACCGGTAGGACCATGACAGGCCATACATGCTGGTAGACCAGTTTTTTTATTACCCGCACGATAAACTGCTTGTCCTGCGGCAACTAAGTCTTCCGATGTTGCTGCTGGCGCCGTATTTTGTCCTGCATAATAAGCCGCTAAATCGGCCATATCTTGCTCAGTCAAAGCGGCAACCATAGGTGCCATGACCGCATTATTGCGCGCACCACTTTTAAATTCATTGAGTTGTTTTACTAAATAAGCTTCGCCTTGTCCCGCAAGTTTTGGAAACATATCTGACGGACTATTACCATCCATACCATGACAAGCAGCACACACAGCCGCCTTACTTTTACCAGCTGAAGCATCACCTGCCGCCATACTTGGAGCCACTGCACCCAAAGTTAAAAACGCCAGCGTTGTTATTAACAATTTTTTCATCGTCATTCCCAAAATAGAACATTCAATTAAACAAAACTTCGGATATGCTACTCTTATTACTGTTTTTTTGCACCATGAGTCATAGCTAATGTCACAAATTTATCGCCAAGCCCACTACACTATTAGTGCCACCCAACTATCAGAGCTCCCTATAGATAGGGGTATTGAGGTCGCATTTGCAGGACGTTCTAATGCAGGAAAATCAAGCGCAATCAATACTATTTCCGATCAAAAGTCGCTCGCCCGCATAAGTAAAACACCTGGCCGTACACAAATGATTAACTTTTTTGCGATGGATGATGATCGTGCTTTGGTCGATTTGCCCGGTTATGGTTACGCCAAAGTACCCGAACAAATGAAGATCCGTTGGCAGCAAACTTTAGGTAAATATCTTGAAACAAGACAATCATTACGTGGCTTGATGTTAATGATGGATATACGTCATCCGCTTAAAGAATTTGATTTACAAATGGTCAAATGGGCAAATAATGCAGAATTAGAGGTGCATATATTATTGACCAAAGCAGATAAACTGAAACATGGTGCTGCCATGGCAACATTGCATTCGGTCAACGCAAAATTAAACACTCAAAACTTAACAGCCACAGTGCAATTATTTTCCTCATTAAAAAAATCAGGTAAAGAAGAAGCCATTGAACAGCTAGATCGCTGGTTTATGCCTGACAAGGATATATCTGTAACAGCTGAACAAACAGAACCCACAGAATAAGACGCCCCGTAAACAGGTCTCAGAATAAGGATTATTGTCGTGAAGAAGCCACCAATACAAAGTCGTCGTCAATTTTTACAAAAAGCCGCTTTAGGTGGGGCTTTAGCTGGCACTGTCAGTCTGCCTATTTTGGCTAATGCCGATAAACTTGAATTCCCTGATGATTTACCTGAGTGGATGCGGGCAGCTGGTGGTGAGTTTGGCAATTATGGTCAACCGTCCAAACATGAACAACAGGTTATCCGCTGGATTTCAGCTAATCCTGCTGCGCCAGGCAATGGTGTTTCTTGGACCCCGCTACATGATTTACAAGGCACAATTACTCCTAATGGCCTGCACTATGAGCGCCATCACAATGGTGTGCCGCAGATCGATCCGGAACAACATATTCTGCTCATCGATGGCCTTGTCGATAAACCACTTAGTTTTGATGTTAAAAGCCTAATGCGCTATCCAATGGTGTCGCGCACCTGTTTTATAGAATGTGGTGGTAATAGTAATAGTGGCTGGCGCAGTAATCCGATCCAATCTCAAGCTGGTTATGCCCACGGCTTAGTATCCAATGCCGAATGGACAGGTATTCCGCTTAAACACTTACTCAAAGAAGCAGGTATTAAAACCACCGCTAAATGGGTGATTGCAGAAGGTGCAGATGCTGCCGCTTTAAATATCAGTATCCCTCTAGAAAAGTTGCTTGATGATGCCCTACTGGCACTGTATCAAAATGGCGAGCGGCTAAGGCCAGAAAATGGCTATCCGATGCGCTTAGTACTTCCGGGATGGGAAGGCATATTAAATGTTAAATGGTTACGCCAATTACGCCTGACAGATGCCCCTATTATGTCGCGTGATGAGACCTCACAATATACCGAGTTACTGCCTGATGGCACTGCACGTCAATTTACCTTTATCAACGAAGCTAAATCACTGATTACCTCGCCATCATTAGGCATGATGCTGCCGGATAATCCGGGTATTTATCAACTATCTGGCCTTGCTTGGTCAGGACGAGGAAAAATAACACGAGTAGAAATCTCTGCTGATGGTGGCGATAGTTGGGCCGATGCTGAACTACAAGGCCCTGTTCTCGACAAAGCCTTCACCCGCTTTAGCTTAGCGTGGCATTGGCAAGGTGAATATGCCATTTTACAAAGCCGAGCGACCGATGAAACTGGCTATGTTCAACCGACACGGGAAGCACTGATTGAAAATCGAGGCAAACATGGTTTTTTCCATTACAACGCAATCGTGAGCTGGGAAATCACTGAAGAAGGAGATATTAATCATGTCTATGGTTTCTAAGTGTTGTACTGCCAGTCTACTTTTTGTATTAGTTGGTCAGTGCTATGCTGACAGCCAACACCAAGCACTCGGCAAACCGGCTCAAGCACTTAGCCAACAAGCCCAGTGGAACCTCAGTATCGCACCCGATGGCAAAGCACTACCAAAAGGCAAAGGTTTTGCAGCGCAAGGTAAACAAATATTTGCCCTCAAATGTGCAGTTTGTCATGGTCCTGAGGGCATTGGTGCTAGCGCCGATCCTTTAATCGGTGAAGTGGGATCTCTCACCAGTGATTATCCAGAAAAAACAGTTAATAGTTATTGGCCCTATGCCACCACCTTATTTGATTATATTCGTCGTTCAATGCCGATTAATGCCCCATTCTCACTCACCCCTGACGAGGTTTATGCGTTAAGTGCCTATATATTGGCTCAAGATGATATAATTCCCGCAGATTTTGAACTCAATGAAAAAACACTACCTAGGGTAACGATGCCGAATCGTGATGGCTTTATAAGCTTTTACCCAGAAAAATAAACCTATTTATAAAAAATTTAAGGCCCCATTTTATGAGCCCTCGCTACGCATGCACTGTCAATCCTAACCCTGATTTATACGATACGCCTGAATTAGGAATGAACAAAAAATCATTAGAACATGATTTTAAAAATTACTACGGCAATCATTTAGCACAAGATAAAGGCTGCGCATCTGGCCATTATTTATACTCTTCACTTGCACTTACTTTACGTGATCGTCTGTTTGAACGTATGAAGCATACTAAACACACCTATGCAGAAACAAAGTGTAAACAAGCATACTACCTATCAATGGAATTTTTGATGGGCCGCGCAATGGGTAACGCAGCATTAAACCTTGGTCTAGAAGACACTGCAAAAAAAGCCATGCACGATCTTGGTTTGGATTTTGAAGAACTGACTGAATTAGAACATGATGCCGGTCTTGGTAACGGTGGTTTAGGCCGTCTTGCCGCTTGTTTTATTGATAGTTGTGCCACATTACAACTTCCTGTGACAGGCTACGGTATTCGTTATGAATACGGCATGTTCCAACAAAGTATCGAGCAAGGTAACCAAGTAGAAATGCCTGACCATTGGTTACGTGATGGTAACCCTTGGGAACTAGAACGCCCAGAATTTACCCAGCGTATTAAATTTGGTGGCCATACTGAATACCATAAAGATAGTAATGGTAAAACGAAAGTTCAGTGGGTCAATACCAATGATGTTTTAGCTATTCCTTATGATCTTCCTATCCCTGGCTTCGAAAATGGCACGGTGAATAAACTGCGCTTATGGAAATCAACAGCAACAGATGAATTTAATTTAGAAGATTTCAATGCTGGCTCATACACTGAAGCGGTAGCGGCTAAAAATGAAGCTGAAAATATCAGCATGGTATTATATCCAAACGATACCAGTGAAAACGGTAAAGAATTACGTTTACGCCAACAGTATTTCTTAGCCTCTTCTAGCTTACAAGATATCCTTGATTACTGGGTTACCACCCATGGTGAATCATTTGATACTTTCTCTGAGAAAAATGTTTTCCAATTAAATGATACTCACCCAACGGTTGCTGTAGCTGAATTAATGCGCCTATTAATGGATGAGCATGGCCTAGACTGGGATGACGCTTGGAAGATTACTACTAAAACAATGGCTTACACCAACCACACTTTATTACCAGAAGCATTAGAACGCTGGTCAGTAAACATGTTTGGTCGTCTATTACCTCGTGTTTTAGAAATCATTTATGAAATCAATGCACGCTTTTTAAGCGAAGTCGCTCGTAGATGGCCTGGAGACAAAGATCGTCTTGCTCGCATGTCAATCATCGAAGAAGGCCATCAGCAAAATGTGCGTATGGCTCACTTAGCGATTGTAGGTAGTTTCTCAGTTAATGGTGTGGCAGCACTTCATTCAGAGTTATTACAAACAGGCTTATTTAACGATTTCTATCAGCTATGGCCAACTAAGTTCAACAATAAAACTAACGGTGTAACACAGCGTCGCTGGATGGCTTGGTGTAACCCAGAATTAAAACAACTCTTATCTGAAACTATTGGTGACAAATGGATTACCGATCTTAGTCAGCTAAAAAAACTAGCCTCTCATGCTAATAAACCACTGTTTCAACAACAATGGCATCAAGCAAAAGTAGCTAATAAACAACGTCTTGCTAAGCTGGTAAAAGAACGCACTGGCGTGACATTCGATACTGATGCTTTATTTGATATTCAAGTAAAACGTATTCATGAATATAAACGTCAACTACTAAATGTACTTCACGTTATCCACCTTTATGATCGTATTAAACGTGGTGATGCCGAAGGTATTGCTAAACGTGCTGTATTGTTTGGTGGTAAAGCAGCGCCTGGCTACGCGATGGCTAAAGACATTATCAAACTGATTAATAATGTTGCCGATATCGTCAATAACGATCCTGATATGGGTGGTTTATTAAAAGTGGTCTTCCTACCTAATTACCAAGTTTCATCAATGGAAGTAATTTGTCCTGCTGCTGACTTATCCGAGCAAGTATCTACTGCAGGTAAAGAAGCATCGGGTACCGGTAATATGAAGTTCATGATGAATGGTGCAGTTACTATCGGAACATTAGATGGTGCCAATATCGAAATTCGTGAAGAAGTGGGTGACGATAACTTCTTCCTCTTCGGCTTAGACGAAAAAGAAGTGGAACAACAACGTGTTAGTTATAATCCAAGAGCAATCATTGCTCAAGATCCTGACTTAAAACGTGTTGTCGAATTACTCGAAAGTGGCTATTTCAACCAAAATGAACCAAATCGTTTTGGTAACATCATTAACGCATTCACAAGCCATAACGATCCTTGGATGACAGTGGCTGATTTCCGTAGTTATATTGATGCTCAACATCAAGCTGGTTTAGCATATCAAGATCAAAAACGTTGGACAGCAATGAGTATTCTTAATTCTGCATACAGTGGCAAATTCTCTACTGATCGTACTATGGAAGAATACAATAATGAAATCTGGAAACTTGAAAAAGTAGCGCCAACGCAGAAATAAAGTATGTATATAAGCCAGCGGCAGTGATTCCTGTCGCTGGCTTATCACTACTTATATTACGAGTGCGTACTCGTAGATAAAACACTATAATTCAAAGCATTAATTTATCGTTTTACTGTTAAATTAAAGCCACTTCACATGCGCCTGTAGCTCAGTTGGATAGAGTACCAGTTTCCGAAACTGGGGGTCACAGGTTCGATTCCTGTCAGGCGCGCCATTACATCTTTTAGCCCCCCCCCCCCCGCTAAACCCTCTGATCTATCTTGCTAAAGTTATCTTCACTGTACACATTAGGTGATGTTAATAACAAAGAAGTGAAAAGTAAAAGAAATATCATCTTCATATACAGATGAAATTGTAAGCCTCATAACTACAAATTAACTGTAGCAGTCAGTTGAAAACTGAGTCAATAATATTTTGCTGTCTAGCCAGTTTCCACCGCTATTTTTTATCCACTTAAACTATCAGAATAGTAGCAAAATAATTACAATATAGCGTATATTTAACAGTACTATTTATTATTAAATAACAGCTCAATCAACACGGTTAACACCGCAACTGTATAGGGTAATAAAATGGAAAGAAATGAAGCGATGTCATTAATAGTTAAACTATTAAGTATGATGTTGGAGCAAGGCGGATCGGATTTATTTATCACGGCCGGCTGCCCCCCTTCGATCAAAATAAAAGGCATTATGACGCCTTTATCAAAACACCCTTTATCTGCTGAAGATGCTAAAGCCATCACGCAGAGTGTAATGAATGATAAACAGTTAAAGCAGTTTGAGGAAACTCAAGAATGTAACTTTGCCATTGCACCGGCAAACTTATCTCGCTTCCGTGTCAATGCCTTTGTACAGCAAGGGATGCAAGGCTTAGTTGTTCGCGTTATCGCATCAGAAATACCTAATTTAGAGAAACTCGACCTACCTGATGTTCTCAAAGATATCATCATGACTAAAAATGGTCTGGTGGTCATGGTGGGCGGAACCGGCTCAGGTAAATCTACTTCCATGGCCGCCATGTTAGATTACCGCAATGAAAACAGTCATGGTCATATCATAACCATTGAAGATCCGATTGAGTACGTTCACCCTCATAAAAATTGCGTCATCATGCAGCGTGAAGTCGGGGTGGATACAGGCAGTTGGGAAACCGCATTACATAATACTCTACGCCAAGCACCCGATGTCATTGTGCTCGGTGAAATTCGCGACAAGGAAATCATGGACTTTGGTATTGAGTTTGCTCAAACCGGTCACTTAGCCTTAGCGACATTGCATGCTAATAATGCTAATCAAGCGATTGACAGAATCTTAGGATTTTTTCCAGCAGATAAGCAACTGAAATTGATGCAAGATCTGTCACTTAATGTACGCGCCATTATTTCACAACGCTTGATTCGTACCGTTGACGGGGGACGGTGTGCAGCCATAGAAATATTACTTAATACCCCACTTGTCTCCGATATGATCGCCAAAGGCGATGTATCTGGCATCAAAACCGTGATGACAAAATCTCGTGAATTAGGCATGCAAACCTTTGATCAAGCTTTATATGACTTATATCAAGAAGGACGTATTAGTTACGATGAAGCGCTTAAAAATGCTGATTCTGTTAATGAGGTTCGTTTAAAAATTAAACTTGCTAAGGATGGGGCTATTGATGAGGATGAAGAAGATGATGGTTCTGGTTTAAGGATGGAAAGTAACGATGATGACAATCAAGTCTATCAAGACAAGTCAGCGAGTGCTGGGCTGTCCTTAATGCTAGAAGAGGAAGATGAAGATGAAGATGAAGAGGAAGACGGTGATGGCCAGTCGCACTAGTACAAGCAACGAAAAATAAGCAGTTTAAATTCTGCTTGCAACAATACCGATTAACTCTATATTTAACACAGTAGCGAGACCAACCATGGATATATCACCATACGTAAAATTAATGCTCGAGAATAATGCAGATAGTTTGCATTTTGATCTGGACATGATTCCACGAGTTATCATTAACTCTCAAGAACGTAGCATTGGTAAAGCAAGTCTGACCCAAGATATGTTAGACCAAATTGTTGAAGAACTCACCACAGATACGCAAAAATTACAGCTATCCATCAACCAAAAAGTACGCTTTGTAGCTTCTTTATTAGGTGGTAAGAATCTAATCGCAGAAATTAGCAATAAAGATGAAATTCCTACCATTGTTATTAGCCAAGATCAGCGAGAACGAGTTGATGCAGTGGCACTACCGAGCAATATCAGTGTATTTGGTGACGCACCAGAACAAGATTTAGATATCACCCCCTATCTGGCTAAAATGGTGGAATTGGATGGTTCTGATTTATTCATTACTTCTGGTTCAGCAGTTAAAACAAAAATTCATGGCGCAGCTGTTGAGTTAGATAGTTATTTATTAACACCTGAACTGACAAAATCAGCCGCCTATGGCCTAATGAATGAAAAACAGATTGAAGAATTTGAAGCAACAAAAGATCTCGACTTTGCCATTAGTCTCGCAGATGATAGTGCCCGATTCAGGGTCAATGTTTTTTATCAACGACGCTCAATTGGTATTGTATTACGTCTTATCCCCTCTGAAATCCCAACCGCTCAAGCGTTAAATCTACCTGATGTATTGCTAGAACAAATCATGGAAAAGCGTGGTTTATTACTGATGGTAGGGGGTACAGGATCCGGTAAGTCAACCACCTTAGCGGCGCTGGTTAATCACCGCAATGCCAATGCAGCAGGTCATATCCTAACCATTGAAGATCCGGTCGAATTTTCTCACCCGAATCTAAAATCCATTGTTAATCAACGTGAAGTAGGCGTTGACACGGCCTCTTATGCACGAGCATTAAAAGCCAGTTTACGTGAAGCACCTGATGTTATTTTAATTGGCGAAATTCGTGATAGAGAAACGATGGAAGCAGCACTAGAGCTTGCCAACACAGGTCACCTCTGCATTTCTACCCTCCATGCTAATAATGCCAATCAGGCTATGGATCGGGTTATTAATATGTTCCCTCAAGTCCAACATAAACAACTGTTTATGGATCTATCGGTGAACTTAAATGCCGTCGTCTCACAACGTTTAATTCCAGATACCAAAGGCAAACGTTGTGCAGCCATTGAAATAATGTTGAGCACGCCTCATATCGCTAATTTGATTCTCAAAGGGGCTTTAAACGAAATCAAAGATGCCATGATGACGAGTGGTAATAGCGGTATGCAGACCTTTGATGATGCTTTACTAGCTCTCTATGAAGAAGGTCGAATTGGCCTAGAAGAAGCGTTAAGAAATGCTGATTCACGAAATGATCTCGAAGCTAAAATTAATTTTTCTTAGCGTGAATTTACAGTGACTTGCTTTAATTAGCACTCTATTTGTCACTGTCGATGTAGTGATAGTAACGGAACAAGGTCATTATTATTTTCGTTTCAACAAAACGAGTCATAGAGTATGTTGAAAAAATATAACTCAGCTCCATCGACAAAGGCTGTAGCAATACAGACTTACAGTAAGTCTGCACGCCGCTTGCTCATGACCTGTTTATTGTCTTGTAGCTCAATATCCCTTGCTGACAATGCCCACTGGCAAGATCCACAATATATTAAAAACAGTTTTATTGAAATTGCCTTAAATAATGAATATACATCAGGCTTAGCTAAAGTGCGTAAGTGGACACGACCTATTTCATATAGCATTATTCACCGTACTGCCGATCAAACACTTCATCAACAGATTAGTGAAATACACCTTAAACATCTAGCCAGTATTACGGGGCTAAAAATACAGCCTGCCACAGCTGAAAATAAAGCTAACTTAAAGATAATCTTCTCTAGCGAAAAATTAATCCGTCAAGAGCTAAAACAGGACTTTTTACTACATAATCAGCAGCAGATTACTGAACTATCTCGCCAAGGTATCTGCCTTGCACATTTTTCTACCTATCCAGACAGCAGTATTAAGCAGGCAGTTGTTATTATCCCTGTCGACCGTGCTAGAGCCCATGCAAAGCTATTGTCATGTGTCACTGAGGAGTTAAGTCAGATAATGGGTTTGCCCAATGATTCTGATAAGGTATTCCCATCTATTTTCAATGATCATTCTCAGGATGATTACTTATCAGGTTTAGATTTTTTACTACTTAAACTACTTTATAACCCAACTATAAAAGCGGGTATGAATCATGGACAAGTTATCCCTCAACTCAATAAAATCTTGTCACAAGACGAGTTCCAACAACTGATTCACCAATCAGAACAACTCGTCCACCAGCAGGGTCTGTATCGCCTGCTTAATTAAGCAATATCAACCTTAAACATCAGCCATAAAAAAAGGCCCTATAAAGGGCCTTTTTCATCAAACTAATTACTCAGTATTACTGATTAACAACAAAATCAACACGACGGTTTTCCGCTTGACCTGCTGCAGTATCATTAGTTGCTACTGGACTTGATTCGCCCATACCAACTGGCACTAAACTGCTTTCTTTAACGCCTTGTGATACTAAATAAGACACTACTGATTCAGCACGCGCTTGTGAAAGTTTCATATTGAACGCATCTGAACCACGGCTATCAGTATGACCTTCAACACGTACATCAATCACTGCATCCGTTTCTTTAAGCAAAGTAACTGCTTGCTCTAGAATGCTTTTAGAGTCTGATGTTAACACTGCTTTATTAGTGGCAAAATTCACCCCTGTTAAAGACAGTAATTTTTCACCTGGAAGTGGGCAACCGTCAGTATCAACAATAGTACCTAATGGTGTTGATGGGCACATATCTTGGTAATCTGCGACACCATCTTTATCTGAGTCTAGCGCACAACCAACACGATCAACGGTTACACCAGCGGGTGTATTTGCACACATATCGACACCATCAACAACGCCATCATTATCACTATCAAATGCACAACCTTGCGCATCTAATAAAGCGCCTGCAGGAGGAACTTCAGTACACACTGCAGCAGCCATTGGAGCAGCAGCTACTTCATCGCCATCTTGACACAGAAGTAATGCTGCCATTGCACCTACAGCAGCACCAGCAATAGCAGCACCACTACCATCATCATCAGTAGCTGCGCCCATAAATACGCCACCCGCTAAACCACCAGCAATAGCACAAAATACATTATTATTGCTCACTTGTTTATTAGGTCCGGCACAACCGGCTAACAGACTTACGGCCAGCAGTAATGCTGATAATTTAACTGATATTTTCATCTTTTTTCCTTTCTAAATGGGGTGAGTTGCAAACCCGCGCTCACCTTAAATAACTGACCTAACAGTGTTAAGTCCTTTTTGGTTTGTTGGCATAATTCTAATCATGTTTATATAGTATGTCTACATTATGATTATAAACGTTTGTACACAGGGTCTATTTATGACCACGAACCGGTGTTACCAAAGTCTTCCTCATCAGGTTTAATCGCCATACCATCAATGTCTCCACCGATTGTTTCACCATCTTTAGGATTTAGTTTAATCATTAAACGGACTTCATTTTCTGAATCGGCATTTTTCAAAGCATCTTCATAGGTGATTTCATTTGACATATATAAATCATAAATAGCTTGATCAAATGTTTGCATTCCTTGTTCTCGAGATCGCTTCATAATCTCTTTAATCTCAGGAATATCACCTTTCTCAATCAAATCGGCAATCAAAGGGGTATTAATAAGGATCTCTACGGCTACGCAACGTCCTGTTCCATCCTTCTTAGGAATTAAACGCTGAGATACGACAGCCTTGAGGTTAAGAGACAAATCTAAAAATAGCTGTTTATGTCTTTCTTCTGGGAAGAAGTTAATAATCCGATCCATCGCCTGATTCGAGTTATTGGCATGCAATGTTGATAAACACAAATGTCCCGTTTCAGCGAAAGTAATACCATAATCCATGGTATCTCGCGCTCGGATCTCACCAATCATGATGACATCGGGTGCTTGGCGTAATGAATTTTTCAGTGCAACACCATACGATTCGGTGTCTACTCCCACTTCTCGCTGGGTCACAACACAACCACCATGTTTATGATCAAACTCAATAGGATCTTCAATCGTCAAAATATGGCCGGTACTATTTTGATTACGGTAACCGACCATAGCGGCTAATGTAGTCGACTTACCTGAGCCTGTTGCACCTACAAAGATAATCATGCCGCGTTTAGTCATTGCTAATTCTTTAACAATTTCCGGCACATTCAATTCTTCAATGGTAGGAATCTCATCTTTAATTCGGCGTAATACCATGGCAATTTTATTGCGTTGATACAATGCACTGGCACGAAAACGACCTGCGCCAGCAGAGCTAATCGAATAGTTACATTCTTTATCACGCTCAAATTCTTTCTTTTGCGAGTCACTCATTGTGCTTATCACGAGGTCGCGTGCGTCATCATCTGTTAACACATCTTGCGACAATGTCGCTAAACGGCCATTCACTTTTAAGCTGGCCGGTCGCCCTGCAGTAATAAATATATCGGAGGCATCATGTTTCACCGCGGCTTTTAGAATCGTTATAATATCCATCTATCACTCTCCTCTATTGGAATAGGTTCTTCTCAATTGCACGAGGCTGAGCTTCTGCCTTCGTAATTTGCTGACGACGAACCAAATCCTGCATACATTGATCTAATGTTTGCATACCTACGGCTCCCCCAGTTTGAATTGCTGAGTACATTTGTGGCACTTTACCTTCACGAATTAAGTTTCGAATCGCCGGCGTACCAATCATAATTTCATGAGCAGCAATACGACCACCGCCCACTTTTTTCATTAATGTTTGTGAAATAACTGCTCGCAAAGACTCTGATAGCATCGATCTCACCATATCTTTTTCAGCAGCGGGAAATACGTCAATAATACGATCAATCGTTTTTGCAGCAGATGAGGTATGTAATGTACCAAATACTAAATGACCTGTTTCTGCAGCCGTTAATGCTAGTCGAATTGTTTCAAGATCACGTAACTCACCCACTAGAATGATATCTGGATCCTGACGTAACGCAGAGCGCAGCGCTTCACTAAAGCCCAGCGTATCACGATGAACTTCACGTTGATTGACCAGACATTTTTTACTTTTATGAACAAACTCAATCGGATCTTCAATGGTCAAAATATGTTCATTATCTTGATTGTTTTTATAGTCGACCATCGCCGCTAAAGTGGTTGATTTACCTGAACCTGTAGGCCCTGTTACCAGTACAATTCCTTTCGGGTTATCGGAAATTTCTTTAAATATCCCTGGGGCACCCAGATCTTCTAGGCTCAATACCTCAGAAGGGATGGTTCTAAATACTGCGCCACAACCACGATTCTGATTAAAGGCATTGACACGAAAACGAGCTAGGCCCGGAATTTCAAATGAAAAATCAGTTTCAAGAAATTCTTCATAATCTTTACGCTGCTTATCATTCATAATATCGTATACCATAGCGTATACTTCTTTATGTTCCATTAAGGGCAGGTTAATTCGTTTGATGTCACCATCAACCCGAATCATCGGTGGCTCCCCGGCTGATATATGTAAATCAGATGCTTTATTTTTTGCACTAAAGGTCAGCAATTCAGTAATATCCATACCGTTCCCTAATCATTTATAAGTTATAAGGTTTGCTTCCAAATAAGAAGCTCTTAACGTAAAGGTAGCGCGCTCACTACAGGCTTGCAACATGACAGAGATAAAAAACCCACTGCAGACACTCACCGCGCATATCGAACGCGCCGAAAAAAAAACCCATAGGCCCCGTAAAAGCGTGACATTACTGGCCGTTAGTAAAACATGGCCTGCTGACGAACTGCGAAAACTCGCGGTTCAGGGCCAGCATTGTTTTGGAGAAAATTATTTGCAAGAAGCGCTGACAAAAATTACTGCGCTAGCCGACCTAAATTTAGAGTGGCACTTTATAGGCCCGATCCAATCAAATAAAACCCGAGATATTGCTTGTAACTTTGATTGGGTACAAAGTATTGATCGCATTAAAATTGCACGCCGCCTATCTGCACAACGCCCTGTGGAACGTGATGTTCTCAATGTCTGTATCCAAGTTAATATTGATGATGAAGCCAGTAAGTCAGGTGTAAAATCAGACGACGTGCTCGCCTTAGCAGAACAAATATCTCAACTCGACCATTTGCAGCTTCGAGGCATAATGGTCATCCCTGAAAAAACAAGTGATCCTCAACAACAACATGCTTCCTTCCAAAAAGCACAACAGTTATTTTCACAATTAGTCACCTTATATCCATCTGTTGATACTCTCTCTATGGGCATGTCAGCGGATATGGACTCAGCGATTGCCCAAGGCAGTACGATGGTACGCATTGGCACGGCACTTTTTGGCCAGAGGCATACCCCAGCAAGCAAATAACAAGTAGACTATAAGCATACCTAAATAGCTGACGATGGAACCTAATTATGAAAGATTGTAAAATTACATTTATTGGTGGCGGCAATATGGCTCGTAGCCTTATTGGTGGCCTCATTACTGATGGATTTAATCCGCAACACATTCATGTCTCTGATCCTGAACCTCTGTGTTTGCAAGCGCTTACAGATAAATATCCTGTTAATACCTACAGTAGCAACCTAAAAGCGGCACAAGACTGTGATGTTTTAATATTGGCAGTGAAACCGCAGCAGTTACAAACTGTAGTCAAACAATTAGCAGCCGAGTGGCGCTCAGACACATTGCTAATTTCGATCGCTGCTGGAATTCGCCTTGATGATATCGCGCGCTGGTTAGAACAAGATGAAACGGCCATTGTTCGTGCTATGCCCAATACACCTTCATTAGTGCAAGCAGGTGCAACAGCCCTGTGTGCCAATGATTTTGTATCAACACCACAACATGAATTAGCTGAATCTATTTTACGCTCGGTCGGTCTGGCACTATGGCTTGAAGATGAAGCCAAAATGGATGCCGTCACGGCTTTATCAGGTAGCGGTCCCGCTTATTTCTTTTTAGTGATGGAGGCTATGGAGTTTGCTGCTACTGAAATGGGCTTAGAAGCGGAAACAGCACGCCTACTTTGTTTGCAAACTGCCTTTGGCGCCGCAAAAATGGCTTTGGAAAGTAATGATACAACAGCCACATTGCGTGAGCAGGTGACCTCACCTGGCGGCACAACAGAACGTGCCTTACATGAATTAGAAGATGGTGGTGTACGTGGCCTATTTGAAAATGCGCTAGTTGCTGCAGCACTTCGTTCTCGCGAGCTAGCCAATCAACTTGGCGAAGACGATGCCTAGTACGTATTTTAGTAATCCGCTCAGCTTCCTGATAGAAACCCTCTTTGGGCTCTATATGGGCATTGTCGCGTTACGTATTATTATGCAATGGGCACAGTGGGAATATCATAATCCACTAGTACAGTTTATTATCAAAGCAACCCAAGTACCGGTAAAGTTTTTACGCAAGTTTATACCTGCCATGGGCCGCTGGGATAGCGCAACAATCGTTTTATTATTAGCTTTAGCATTGGTAAAAGTACTACTTCTACTGTTATTACAACACGGCATTTTTCACCCCATTTTACTGTTAAGAATGATGCTTGCAGATATCTTCTCCCTGTTTATTACTTTATTTTCTGCCAGCATTATTATTCAGGTCATTTTGAGTTGGATCGCCCCTGCTAATCAGCATAACCCACTCACACCCTTGATCAGCCGTATGAATAACCCCCTATTGCGCCCCGTTCGCCAGTGGCTACCCGATATGGGAGGATTGGACTTGTCACCATTAGTTGTCTTACTTGGATTGCAAGTCGTATCCATGTTGGTATTACCGCTTCTAATTGGTCATTATTAAATAAGTATTTATCAGCTCATTCGCTACCGTTATAATAGATGAGTTAGTCAATTTAGGATTATTCTTACCATGCCGGAAACAATACCAGCCGATTCAGTTGGTTTGGTGACACCCATAACATTGCATATTGATACGCCAATCACCTTGGAGTGTGGTCGTGTATTGCCAAGCTATGATCTCATCTATGAAACCTATGGCGAGCTCAATGAAAAGGCATCCAATGCTATTCTCATTTGCCATGCCTTATCCGGAGATCATCATGCAGCAGGCTACCACAGCATGGAAGATAAAAAGCCCGGCTGGTGGAATAGTGCCATCGGTCCAGGTAAAGCCATTGATACCAACAAGTTTTATGTGGTCAGCGTCAATAATCTAGGGGGCTGTAAAGGTTCTACTGGCCCAACCAGCATTAACCCTGAAACCAATAAAGCCTATGGCCCAGACTTTCCTTTTGTCACCGTTGCTGACTGGGTCAACAGCCAGGCAGTATTAGCGGACAAACTTAAGATTCAACAATGGGCGGCCGTCATTGGTGGCAGCCTAGGCGCCATGCAAGCAATGGAATGGGCAATCAGCCTACCTGACCGTTTACGTCATGTATTAATCATTGCTTCAGCCCCTAAATTATCAGCGCAAAATATCGCCTTTAATGAAGTAGCTCGAACAGCCATCAAATCTGATCCTGATTTTCATGATGGTTATTATACTGAGCACAATACTTTGCCACGCCAAGGTTTGGGTTTAGCGCGCATGCTAGGTCATATTACCTACCTATCAGATGAAGCGATGGGCGAAAAGTTTGGTCGCGAACTGCGTCATGAAACCATTCATTATGACTATGATGTCGAATTCCAAATAGAAAGCTATCTACGTTATCAAAGTAGTAATTTTGTTGAACATTTTGATGCCAATACCTATTTATTAATGACTAAGGCCTTGGACTATTATGATCCTGCAAAAGCATTTAATGATGATCTAGCAGCCACTGTTGCCAATATTCAAGCACGCAGTTTAGTGGTTTCGTTTACTAGTGATTGGCGTTTTTCACCTGCTCGCTCACACGAGATTGTTGATGCCTTGTTAAGTGCAGGAAAAGACGTCAGCTATGCAGAAATTGAAGCACACCAAGGTCATGATGCTTTCTTAATGCCAATTCCTCGCTATATTGATATTGTGACAACCTATATGCAACAAGTTGCCCAAGAGTGTGAAAGCATATGACTTTACGTGTAGACCTACAGATTATTAGTGATTGGATCCCAGATGGAGCTCGTGTTCTTGATTTAGGCTGTGATAATGGCAGTCTAATGCAACACCTGCAACAACGAGGGGTAACGGGTTATGGCCTCGAAATTGATAACAGCAAATTTGCTGACTGTATCAAAGCAGGGGTTAATGTTATTCAAGCCGATCTTGACCAAGGCCTACCCCAGTTTGCCGATCAAAGCTTCGACTTTGTCATTCTGTCTCAAACCTTACAAGCCATTAAACGTCCTGATTTTTTATTGCAGGAAATTGCGCGTGTTGGCAAACAAGGCATTATCGGATTTCCTAATTTTGGTCACTGGCAATGCCGTATGCAACTGGCATTAGGCGGTCATATGCCACTATCTCGAACATTACCTAATGAATGGTTTGAAACACCGAATATTCATCTCTGCACTGTGCAAGATTTTAACAAGCTTTGTGCCGACAAAGACATTGAGGTATTAAGTCGAAGCATTGTTAATCATGCCCATAAAGATACTTTAGGTACGCGTTTATTACCTAATCTATTCGGTCAAATTGCCCTTTATCAAATAAAGAAAAAATAATGAAACAATACCAACAAGACTTTATTGAGTTTGCATTAAAAACCGGCGTATTACGCTTTGGTTCATTCACCTTGAAATCAGGCCGTATCAGTCCTTACTTCTTTAATAGTGGCCTGTTTAATACCGGTGCATCTCTCGCACGTTTAGGGCGTTTTTATGCCCAAGCGATCAGCGAATCGAATCTCGATTATGATGTATTGTTTGGCCCTGCTTACAAAGGTATTCCATTGGCATCAACCACCGTGGTTGCTCTCGCCGATCAACATCAACGTGATGTGCCTTATGTCTTTAATCGTAAAGAAAAGAAAGATCACGGTGAAGGAGGCCAATTAGTTGGCGCGGATCTCACCGGTAAAGTTCTGATTATTGATGACGTAATTTCGGCTGGCACCTCAGTACGTGAATCCGTCACTATTATTAAAGCTGAAAATGCAGTGGCGGCAGGTGTGATAATCGCTTTAGATCGTCAAGAACGAGGTCAAGATAGTCGCTCAGCAATCCAGGAAGTTGAAGCCGAGCACAATATTCCTGTGGTGAGTATTATTTGCCTAAATGACCTATTAAGCTATTTACAAAACAATCTTGAACTAGCTGAACATCTGCCTGCGGTAGAAGCCTATCGCCAACAGTATGGTGTTGATAGTTAAGCCAGACTGACCCAAATCAGCTTTATTGAAATAAGTAGCGTCACCACTTCAAAAGCACGTTTAATTAAGCGGTTGCCATGTTTGATAGCCAAATGAGAGCCAAAATAACCGCCAATTAGTGAGCCTAAAAGTAACGCTGGCAACCACTGCCAATGAATCTCGCTGAGCAAACCCAAGGTGATTGCCCCGGCACCATTCCAAAATACGCCAACCAAAATCAGTGTATAGGCAACTGCGCGTTGATAATCCATACCAAACCAGATCACCAACCATAAGGTGACAAACAGGCCTGTTCCCGAGGTTAAAGAACCATTTAAAATCCCTAATAAAAACAAAACCATACCGCCATAGAGAGTCGCGGTTCTATCTCTATGTTGTGGTGTATAGTCTTGTCCCAGCGTTGGTTTGACTATTGAAAAAATCCCTAAACCTCCAGTTAAAACTCCTAAGGCTAGAATGGCCAATTTGTCAGGGACAAATAAAATCCAATAGCCGCCTAATATAACGCCTGGTACACCCGCAATAATGATTAACAACACAAACTGTCGTTCCAGCCTATTAGTGGACATATATCGCAACACAGCACCTAAACCAAGTGCTACACTAGCCACTTTATGTGTAGCAAGTGCAATTGAAAAACTTAGACCTAAGAAAATGAGCACAGGAAATTGAATTAAGCCGGCCCCTCCGCCACTAAAAGCTGAAAAGGTATTAGCAACTAATGACACTAAAAAAAGGACTAAATGCTCAATGGGGTTCACCTTTTTTCAAACTCCTTATAGAATAGACACTATGAAATTAATCAAACTCTTACTATTAAGTTTCTTATTAATAAGTAGCTTGCCATCATATGCCGGAAAAATATATCGTTTTCTCGATGAAGACGGTGTTTCTACTATGAGCAAAAGTTTGCCATCTTATGCCGCCCAAAAAGGCTATGACGTACTTGATGATGTTTCTCTTCGTCTTATCGAGCGAGTCTACTCTCGCGAAGAACTGGCCAGAATTCAGCAGCGTCAGGCACTGATAGATGAAAAAAATGATTTAATAAAACAACAAAAACAGGCTGAAAAACAACGTCGATTAGAACAACGTGTTCGTGATCGAAATTTAATTGCTCGCTATCCAACAACAGAAGTGCTGATGCGATCGCGTGACGAAGATCTTTTATATAGGCAAACTCAGATCAATGATATTAAAGATCTGCTAGCCCATAATATCGTTAAGTTAGCAGACTTACAGAAGAATGCCGCGGAACAAGAGATAAGTGGCGAAAAAATAAGTGTCAATTTAAAAAAACGTTTGTCAGCGACACAAAGAGAAATTGATAATAATAAGCGTTCTATCACTGTTGCAGAGAATGACAAAAAAGACGTTTCTCAACAATATAATGCTGATTTAGAGCGTCTAGAATACCTATTAGACCTGATTGCAGCAAGACCTAGACACTAAACTAAACCGTCTAGAATAGTCAGAAAATGTTGATTTTCTTCTGTAGTACCAATAGTGATTCGCAAAAATTGTTTGATCCTATCCTGCTTAAAATGACGCACTATCACACCTTGTCCACGCAAAGCTAAAGCCAGTTCTCCAGCATCTTGCTGCGGATGAGTGGCAAAAATAAAGTTTGCAGCCGAAGGTAAAATTTCAAAGCCAAGATCACTTAATTCTGCTGTCAGCCATTCACGGCTAGCAATAACTTGCTGACAGGTCTGCTCAAAATAGTGTTGATCTTTAAATGCCTCAACACCAGCACTAATAGCCAAACTATCCAGCGGATAAGAATTAAAACTATCTTTAACGCGAACCAGTGCCTCGATTAAATCAGCATGCCCTATCGCTAGACCTATGCGCAGGCTAGCCAAAGAACGGGACTTTGATAAGGTTTGTGTGACTAACAAATTAGGGTAAGTATTCACTAATGAAATAGCACTTTCCCCGCCAAAATCAATATACGCTTCATCCACCACCACAACTGACTGCGTATTTCTTTGCAGCAATCGTTCAATATCATTAAGCGATAATAAACAGCCTGTTGGTGCATTAGGGTTAGGGAATATAATGCCGGCATTGTTAGTCGAATAATCTTGTAGATTAATGACGAAATTTTTGTCTAAGGGTACGGTTTGATAATCAATTTGATAAAGCTTGCAGTAAACAGGATAGAAACTATAAGTAATATCTGGAAATAATAGCGCTGCATCATGCTGAAACAAGGCATGAAATATATGTGCTAAAACTTCATCAGAACCATTACCCACAAAGACCTGCTGAGTCTCTATATTATGATAATCAGCAATGGCTTGTTTAAGCTGTGTTGCATTGGGATCAGGGTATAAACGAAGTTGATCACTGACACCTAAACGAATGGCTTCTAAAACTTTAGGAGAAGGGCCATAAGGATTTTCATTGGTATTTAACTTAACAAGGTTAGCAACTTTTGGTTGCTCTCCTGGCACATAAGGGTCCAAATCATGGACTATTGGACTCCAAAACTGGCTCATATCAGTCTTTTAGTCGATATTCAGCCGAACGTGCATGTGCCGTTAAACTTTCGCCTCTAGCAAGCACTGAGGCAATCTGACCTAGGCTTTGAGCACCCTGCTCCGATACCTGAATCAAACTAGAACGCTTTTGGAAGTCATAAACACCCAATGGTGAACTGAAACGTGCGGTGCGAGAAGTCGGTAAGACATGATTCGGTCCGGCACAGTAATCACCCAAGGCTTCAGCAGTATAACGTCCCATGAAAATAGCACCTGCGTGACGAATTTTCTTAGACATGGTCATTGGATCTGCAACTGATAACTCTAAATGCTCAGGCGCAATGAAGTTAGATACTTCAACAGCCTCGTCCAAGTCTTTAACTAAGATTAAAGCACCGCGGTCATTCAATGATGTTGAAATAATCTGTTGGCGCTCCATTGTCGGCAATAAACGATCAATGGCATCTTTCACTTGCTGTAAAAAATCAGCATCATCTGAAATCAAAATTGATTGGGCATCTTCATCATGTTCTGCTTGAGAAAACAGATCCATCGCAATCCACTCAGGATCGGTTTTGCCATCACAAATAACCAATATTTCAGAAGGACCGGCAATCATATCAATGCCCACAGTACCAAATACCATGCCTTTTGCTGTGGCTACATAAATATTACCTGGGCCAACAATCTTATCGACCTGAGGAATAGTCTCTGTACCATACGCTAAGGCTGCAACAGCTTGAGCACCACCAATGGTAAAAATACGATCAACATCTGCAATAGCAGCGGCTGCCAATACTAAATCATTGACCACACCATCTGGTGTTGGCACCACCATAATAAGCTCTTTAACGCCTGCTACTTTTGCGGGAATCGCATTCATCAATACTGATGAAGGATAAGCCGCTTTACCACCAGGAACATATAAACCAGCACGATCTAATGCTGTAATTTGTTGACCTAAGACAGTGCCATCAGCTTCAGTATATGTCCATGAATCTTGTTTTTGATGTTGGTGATAACTACGAACACGTGCCGCGGCAGCTTCTAGCGCTTCACGTTGGGCTTGAGGAATAAGTTCTAATGCTGCTTGAGCACGAGATAAAGGTATCTCTAACTCGGCCATTGTTTTTACATCTAGGCGATCAAAACGACAGCTATAATCAATAACAGCTTGATCACCATTTTTTTTAACGTCGGCTAAAATTTCTTTTACTGTATCTGAAACAGCTTCATCCGATACTGACTCCCACGCAAGCAACGCATCTAAACGCTGTTGAAAGTCACTATCACTACTGTTTAACTGCTTAATATTAATCATTCTGTTGCTCTTTAACGGCTGCTCGGATTTGGCTAATAAATTGTTGGATCCGACTATGTTTCATTTTCATTGATGCTTTATTGACGACAAGTCGAGAACTGATATCGGCAATATGCTCCATTGGTATAAGGCCATTAGCGCGTAGCGTATTACCGGTATCAACCACATCGACAATTCGATCAGCCAAACCAACTAAGGGGGCTAACTCCATCGAACCATACAGTTTAATAATATCGACTTGTTGACCTTGCTGGGCATAAAACCGACGCGTACTTTCAACAAACTTAGTCGCGACTTTTAAACGTCCTTTAATAACAGGCTCATTGACTTTACCTGCCGTCATTAATTTGCAGCAAGCAATTCTCAAATCCACCGGCTCATAAAGATCGGCTTCAGGATGTTCAAGTAAAACATCTTTACCGGCAACACCAATGTCTGCACCACCATATTCAACATAGCTAGGCACATCAGATGCGCGCACAATAATCAACCGTACATCGGGTTGATTAGTATCTAAAATCAGCTTGCGGCTTGTTTCTGGATCATCAATTGGTTCAATACCTGCCGCTTTTAATAGTGGCAAGGTCTCTTTAAAAATTCGTCCTTTGGACAAAGCCAAAGTTAACATATTAGGCATTTTATCCCCTTACAGAACCAGGGACTCGACGAATTTTCGCCCCTAATTGTTGTAGTTTCTCTTCAATACATTCGTAACCACGGTCAATATGATAAATTCGCTCGACCAGAGTGTCACCTTCAGCTACTAATGCCGCTAAAACTAAGGCAGCAGAAGCCCGCAAATCTGTCGCCATCACTGGAGCAGAAGTCAGTTTTCTTACACCGTTACATACAACGGTATTGCCTTCAATTTGTAAATCAGCGCCCATGCGTTGTAACTCTTGCACATGCATAAAGCGATTTTCAAATACCGTTTCAACAACGGTTGCTTGTCCTTCAGCCACACTATTTAACGCGGTAAACTGTGCTTGCATATCTGTTGGGAAAGCCGGGTAAGGAGCCGTTCGAATGCTCACCGCTTTTGCTTGTTTGCCATGCATATCAAGCGAAATCCAATCGTCACCAACTTCAATATCAGCACCGGCTTCTTCTAATTTTAACAGCACGGCTTCTAATTGATTAGCATCGGTATCTTTTAATTTTACTTTGCCACGTGTTATCGCTGCAGCAACAAGGTAAGTCCCTGTTTCGATACGGTCAGGCAATATATTATGCTGTGCACCTTGTAACGATTTAACGCCTTCAATTTCAAGTGTTGCCGTGCCAATGCCGCTGATTTTAGCCCCCATAGCATTGAGGTAATTAGCTAAATCAACTACTTCAGGTTCACGTGCTGCATTTTCAAGTATTGTTGTACCTTCTGCTAATGTGGCTGCCATCAACAGATTTTCAGTACCCGTCACTGTCACTTGATCAAAGAAAATATGTGCGCCTTTTAAACCTTCGCCACTTGTTGCACGAATATAGCCATTTTCAACTTTAATCTGAGCACCCATTTGTTCAAGTCCACGTAGATGAAGATCGACAGGACGAGAACCAATGGCACAACCACCAGGTAAAGATACATCTGCTTTGCCAAACTTAGCCAACAAAGGACCTAATACTAAAATAGAGGCACGCATTGTTTTAACTAAATCATAAGGAGCCTCTGTATCTGTCAGTGTTGAGGCATCAATTACAACACCTGAACGCTCATCAACAGTAAGCGCGACTCCCATACGACCTAACAATTCAAGTGTCGTAGTAATATCATGCAAATGAGGAACGTTACCTATACGCACAGGTGTGTCGGCAAGCAAAGCCCCCATCAAAATAGGCAGTGCAGCATTTTTAGCACCAGAAATACGGATTTCCCCGTCAAGAGGACCTCCACCTGTGATAATTAATTTATCCATGCGATCTCAAATTTTAGTGCGCTATCGAATTATCGTGGCGCAGACGTTTTTAAAGATAGTGCGTGTAAGGCACCTTCAAAGCTATCACCCAGAGTGGCATAAACCATTTTATGCTGGGAAATTAATGATTTTCCTGCGAAAGAGGCACTTTCGACTCTCGCATCAAAGTGCTGACCATCATCCCCTAACACTTCAACTTTGGCATCAGGTAAACCAGCTTCGATCAAATTTTTAATTGCTAATGCATCCATCTATTTTCGTCACACTCTATGTAAAAGAATTATTGTATTGGTAGCAAATCAGCCAAACCACTAGCTTCAGCTATTGCTAGCATCTGGGCTGGAACGTTATGAAAAACAATGTTTTTATTAGTCTTCTTTGCCAAGCGAATCCAGTGCACCAACAATGCTAACCCAGCACTATCACTACGCTTTATGCCAATTAGGTCAATATCCAAAGCGATAATAGGATCAAACTCTATTTCAGCTTGTTCTAAAATAGAATTTACAGTTGAAAAGCTAAGCTCTCCACTTAATTGAATTAAATTCGTTTTAGCATCCCGTTTTAAGGAATATAAGTCTTTCATGTATTTACTTTTGTCTTTACTTTCTCATTTCGAGTAGCAAGACTATCTATTAATTTGTCCATGCCCTCGTTACGTATTCGTGTAGAAAACGTAGTTC
>ENA-OSET01000684-OSET01000684.1-sediment-metagenome-genome-assembly--contig:-NODE-684-length-37036-cov-17.383858_pt1 | contig 37036 bp, 38 predicted proteins | sample MGYA00237882_ERZ534229 | MGnify/ENA primary metagenome ERZ534229 (study PRJEB26408, sample SAMN06266212) | sediment metagenome | isolation source: Hudson Canyon methane seep mesocosm | place... | reverse complement strand
AGCGCAGGAGACTATGTGGAATGATTGACATGACATTATTAAGCGTACTTAGGCGCTGGCATTTCCTGTAAAAAACCACATTGAAAGCAGCACCGTACCCCATCAGACGAGTCAGAATTCTGTGCAAATGCTGGGTCATAATTGGATGCAATCTAACAGGCTTCTTTAGACACGTTAACCCCTTTTTGTATATTATTTAACACTAGTTATTGACTTGAAGAGATAATTACGATAATATCTTTACAAGATAGTTTGTAAAGAATATAATTGTACATTAAGTGGTAATGGACACTTGTTGGGAATAAATATGTACTTATATGTTGGGATATCAAAATGGGCAGGGCAAACCCTCATGATTCGCTTAGCTCGTAGACATGTAATTATTGTCGACGCGATCAATCGTCGCTTATTAGTAAACGATACTTCAATATTTTAACTTCGTAAACTAAATGTAAAGAAAGATAAAATTTCGATTACATAGTCTCACATTATTTTAAATATAGAATTATATTTATTTTATATGATCGATGCAGACTAAATATTTATTATATATATCAATAAAATTTCTTAATAAGTACAATTTTAAATATAAAAAGTAGTTTTATATAATAGTAAAAAATAAATAGAGGTATTAGTTGAATATAATTAATTTTTTACCAAAATCATTATTTGAAAAAAAAAATAAAAAGAATAGTTTATCTGTCGCATTTATTTTGTATGATGATTTTATTTTTGACTATTTGACAGACTTTATATATATTTTAAATAAAAATAAATATTATGATGGTGGTTTTTTAAAAAAAACCACTTGGTCCATTATTGGAGAAAATACTAAGACTTTACGATCTTCGTGTAACATTGTCATACATCCTAATGCTGGATTTGAAAAGCCAAGTAACTATGACTATATTATTATTATAGGCTCATCAAGCCCACAATCTCAGGTTGTTAATAATGATACACTAAATTTTATTTTTTTAGCTCATAAGCATAGAGTTCCTTTGGTGGGTATAGCCTCTGGTTCTAAAGTGCTGGAATGCCCCCAGCTTCTTTCTAGTAGGAAATGCGCAGTGGATGGTCAGATCATCAATGGCTCTACATCAAGCGGTGTTGTGGAGCTAGCATCTACCCTGTTATCACAACATTTTGGAGAGGAATGCCCAACAATAGCGCCGATATCAAAGAGACATGATATCAGTGTTAAAAAAGCAATTGAATATATGGAAAGTAATATCAGTATGCCAGTATCCACCACAACATTAGCAAGTAATATAGGTATGACGGTGGGCCAGTTAGAGCGAGCATTCTGGAATAAAATTGGTAAAACTCCTTCTAAGGCGTGGCGAAAAATACGTTTGGACCGTGCTTATTGGCTATTAGAGAATACAGATAAAAATATCACTAATATAGCGCTTGAATGTGGATATTATGATAGTGCTCACTTTAGCAACGCGTTTAAGTCTTCCTTTTCTTTGTCACCTAAAAAAATGAGAAGTGATAATGTTTTATGTGAACAAAAAATATAACATTTGCTAACGAGCAAAGTGCTAAGGGCCACACACTTCGCAACCTCAAAACGCTGTTCAAACTTATCAATCATAACTCTGGCGACTTTTTCCACGTCTAGGTTATTCGTGCAAAACCCAGACTGAGTGTTATTAACAAGGGCATTCTATGTGCAGTAAATATTGTCTTTACCTATATTTGAGGATCAGTTTTTATTTTTTTACAATTAATTTTTACAATTAATATCATCCAATGCGACTGTAAAATGACCGCTATTAAAGTCTGTGGATTGTTGCAACCTTAATGAGTTAGATTTTTGAGTTCGAACTATGATGTTATTTTTTGAATAGTTTAGGTAAGTAGGTAGAAGCTTTTTAAGGAACTTAGTTCGTCTTTTTGGTCCGCTAATTAGTAAGTGGTTATGTATTAAATATAGTTATAAATAAGAGGACAAAAGATGTTGAGTTCAAAAGATGTGAAAACTATTGCTGACGCTAAGCAGATCGTTGAAGAACGCGAGATTAGTCATATCAAAGTAGGTATTTTTGATATTGACGGAATCATGCGTGGCAAGTATATGAGTAAGGAAAAGTTCTTCTCGTCACTTGATAATGGCTTTGCTTTCTGTGACGTTGTTCTTGGTTGGGATTCTAAGGATAACCTTTATGATAATGTCAATTTTACTGGATGGCATACGGGATACCCAGATGCACCAGTGCGTGTGATACCAGAAAGTTGCCGCGAAATTCCTTTCGAAGATAACACCTTGCTCTTTATTGGCGAATTTACTGAGAAAGCAGCAGAAATATGTCCGCGTAACTTGCTTAAGCGAGTAATAGCGCGAGCTAGAGATATGGGTTTTGACCCTTTCGCTGCCTTAGAGTATGAGTTTTTCATGTTTAAGGAGTCGCCAGAGAGTGTCCGTGAAAAAGGCTTTAAAAATCTTGTACCTATGACACCTGACTCTTTTGGCTACTCAGTATTACGCAATACTGTTCACTCTGATCTCTATAAAAAGATTCTGGAAATGTCCGAGATAATGGACTTTCCGATTGAAGCACTTCATACCGAAACTGGCCCCGGCGTACTTGAGGCTGCTATCGCAGTGGATTGTGCAGAAAATGCAGCAGATAAAGGGGCGTTATTTAAGACGTTCATGAAAGTATTAGCTCAGAAAAACGGGTTAATGGCGACATTTATGGCAAAGTGGTCGATGGATTGTCCCGGCCAGAGTGGGCACATTCATGTATCACTTTTCAATCGGGATGGAACAGGGTCAGCTTTTTATGATCCAAATCAACAACATTGCATGAGCAAAATCCAACGAAATTTTTTAGCGGGTCAGCAGCGATTGATGCCGCAGTTCCTATGCATGATTGCACCAACTATTAATAGCTATACCAGATTAATTCCTGGTTTTTGGGCGCCTACTTATGCAACTTGGGGTGTAGAAAACCGAACCACTGCGTTGCGTATTATTCCTGGTAGTGAAAAGTCTCAGAGAGTTGAATACCGTTTAGGATCAGCGGACGGTAACCCTTATCTGACTGTAGCTGCCGCGCTGGCTTCAGGCCTCTATGGAATCATGAATGAATGGGAGCCCGAACAACAGGTTGAAGGGAACTCTTATGAACAAGAACACCCCTCTTATCTTAAATTGTCTACTACGCTATGGGATGCTGCTCAGCAGCTAAAAAAATCCACTGCTGCTCGTGAATTATTTGGTAATGAGTTTGTGGATCATTTTGCTGCTTCTCGTGAGTGGGAAGAGCGTGAGTACAGAAAACATGTCTCTGATTGGGAGATGGACCGTTACTTTGAAATTATATAATACCTATGGATGAATTTTTTTTGGCAGGTTTAATCGTGAGCCTAAAACCCTTTAATTCGAGAAACTAATGATGATCTCCATGCAAAATACATATTCACCAATTGACGGTTCTCTTTATGTTGAGCGACCGTATGCTGACGATGAACAGATCAGTGCTGCCTTAGATAAAGCCAAAACTGCTCAAGTTCTTTGGAAAAAACTTCACTTATCTGAGCGAAAAATTATTTGCACTCGTGCAGTTGAAGCTTTCGTTGCCAATAAAGATCAGATTGCTGAAGAACTGTGCTGGCAAATGGGGAGACCTATCCGCTATGCCGCGGGTGAGATAGATAGCTTTTCCGAACGTTCAAAGTATATGATTTTGGCCGCAGACGAAGCACTAGAGCCAGTTCAGATAAGGGAAAAAGATGGTTTTACTCGTTATATTAACCGAGAACCGATTGGTGTGGTACTGGTAATTGCTCCTTGGAATTTTCCTGTGCACACACCAATAAATGCAATTATCCCTGCATTATTGGCAGGCAATGCAGTAATTCTCAAACATTCTTCCCAAACACCATTATGTGCAGAGAGGATCTTTGAGGCTTTCCGGAGCGCAGGGATTCCTGATGGAGTATTTCAATATCTACATATGAGTCACCAAGATACTGAAACTATAATTCAGGCATCTGAAATAAATGCTGTAGCCTTTACTGGGTCAGTTTCCGCGGGTATTAAAGTTGAAACAGCTGCTGCTGGCCGGTTTATTAGTGTAGGCCTGGAGCTAGGGGGTAAAGATCCTGCATATGTTCGTAAAGATGCGGATCTTGAACATGCAGTTGCAAGCACGTTAGATGGCGCTTTCTTTAACTCAGGCCAGTCCTGCTGCGGCATTGAGCGAATCTACGTACATGAGGCGATCTACGACGAGTATGTAGATGAATTCGTCAAGTTGGCGAAGCAATATGATTTAGGCCGGCCTGATGATCAGCATACAACCCTTGGGCCGTTAGTGAGAGCTTCTGCCGCTGATTTTGTTCGTGGTCAGATTGATGAAGCGCTGGAACAGGGTGCAGTGGCGCATATCAATTCATCTGATTTTGCAATGGACAAGAAAGGAACTCCTTATCTGGCACCACAGGTACTGACAAATGTAGACCATAGTATGCGAGTAATGAAGGAAGAAAGTTTTGGACCGGTGGTCGGCATTATGAGGGTAGCCTCTGATGAAGAAGCACTGTGGTTGATGAATGACAGTGAATTTGGCCTTACAGCATCTATTTTTACTAATGAAATTGATGAGGCTGTAGCTCTTGGTGAGCAGCTTGAAACTGGTACGTTCTTTGTTAATCGTTGTGACTATCTAGATCCAGAGCTAGCTTGGACAGGAGTAAAGAACACAGGTCGAGGCTGTACATTGTCAAAGTTCGGTTTTGATGCATTCACTCGACTGAAATCGTTCCACATTAAGACAATAATTTAAGAAATTTAATTATGACAAAATTAATTGGCAACCTGAACTATATCAATACTAATAATGCTGGTGAAGCGCCAGTTGTCAGTGCTGTGGCTGATCCCCAGATGCCAAAAAAACTATTGGAAGTTATTGACCTGATGCAAAATAACGTAGAAGAAGTTTTGTCAAAAGAAGATTTTTTCTCTTTATTAGGTATCAGAAAGCGCCAGCTCGAGCGTTATTTTAATCGTTACCTTGGTGTCAGTCCCTCGCGTTACTATATGACTGTACGACTAAAACGAGCACACGAACTACTCGTTCATAGTCAGTTAAGTAGTCTCGATATTTCTTTTTCTTGTGGCTTTGTTTCCTACCCCCACTTTTCCAGAGCATACAAAAATCTTTTTAAGGTCACACCATCACATACTAAAACTCACAACAAAGGTGATAGTTTATATTTGTGAATACACTAACCTGAAACTTATGAGTTCTAGAATTTAATTCCAGAACTCATAAGAACTATTTCTAGATTAAGACAATATTTTAAAGGAGTTATTGTGACAAACCTAAATGCAAACTGGAACTACCCCAGTAATATTTCTGTCGGTGCTGGGCGTATTAATGATTTGGCCAGTGCGTGCAACAGTTTGGGTATTAAAGCCCCACTACTGATCACGGACCCTATTTTGGCTAGCTTACCAATTGTAGTCAATGCTCTCAAGGCCTGTAATAATGCCGGGCTACGTTGTGGTCTGTTTAGTAATATACAAGGAAACCCAACTGGCCAAAATGTTGATGATGGAGTTTTTGCATACAAGACAGGCCACCATGATGGAGTAATCGCCTTTGGCGGGGGTTCTGCTATTGATGCAGCAAAAGCGGTAGCACTGATGATTGGTCAGAACCGTCCTCTTTGGGATTTTGAGGATATAGGTGATAACTGGACCCGGGTTAACCAAGAAGGAATTGCCCCCATCATTGCCGTACCCACCACTGCTGGAACTGGCTCAGAAGTGGGCCGTGCATCAGTCATTACTGATGCGCAACAACACGTAAAGAGAATTATATTTCATCCAAAGATGCTACCCCAAATAGTTATTCTTGACCCTGAACTGACGATAGGCTTGCCAGCGAATATAACTGCTGCAACGGGTATGGACGCCCTCTCACATAATTTGGAGGCTTTTTGCTCCCCCTTATATCATCCAATGGCTGAAGGCATTGCCATAGAAGGAATGCGATTAGTCAAAGTATACCTCCCTCGTGCAGTAGCTGATGGGAAGGATCTAGAAGCACGAACTCAGATGCTTGTCGCTTCCAGTATGGGGGCTACAGCCTTTCAAAAAGGCCTAGGTGGAATGCATGCTATTGCCCATTCATTAGGTGCTTTGTATGGTGCTCATCATGGATTATTGAATGCAATCCTTATGCCCTATGTCCTCAACGCTAACCGACCTAAAATTGAGAGTCGAATTGAGCGGTTAAGCCGCTATTTGGATTTAAAAGACAGCAGCTTTGACGGCTTTTTGAATTGGGTATTAGAGATGCGTGAGAGTTTGAATATACCACACACTTTGTCGTCTATTGATATTGATGAAACTCAAGCTATATTAGTTGGGCAGATGTCCGAAGTTGACGCGTCAGCCCATGGCAACCCTATTCCTTTTAATGCTTTGCAATATTCTGAGATATTTACTGCCGCTGTGCATGGGTCGTTATAAATAAAAAGGAGGCCTGAATGAAGATCGGTATTTTGCAATGTGACGACGTAATTAAGGAACTGCAACCTAAATTTGGTAATTACCCAGAAATGCTTAAAGCAGTTTTTAGTGATATTGCCCCAGACTGGCACTTCGTCACTTATAGGGCAGTGGATGGAGAATTACCAGATTCTGTTGATGCTTGTGATGGCTATATTACCACTGGTAGCCGATATGGAGTTAATGATGGCCATCTATGGATTAGTCAGTTAGAAGAATTTGTATTTTCTTTGGCGCAAGAAGGTAGAAAATACGTTGGAATCTGTTTCGGCCATCAGTTGCTGGCAAAGGTGATGAATGGCAAAGTAGAAAAATCTGTGCGCGGATGGGGGGTAGGGATGTCCTTCAATGAGATAGAAGTCAAGAAATCATGGATGGAGCCTTACCAGTCTTCACTTGACCTTGTGGTTAGCCACCAAGATCAGATAACCGAACTGCCAGATGGGACTGAAGTGATTGCAAGTAGCCATTTTTGCCCCTATTACATGCTCCAATACGGTCATCATATGATGAGTGTTCAGGGGCACCCAGAGTTTAGCCTAGCTTATTCAAGTAATTTAATGGTGCGGAGAGCAGATATTATTCCAGCACCTCGTGTCCGTGAGGGTCAGGCATCGTTGGCTGCCGACGTAGATGATCGCATGATGATGCAATGGATTATAAACTTCTTCGCAGGCAATTGACCTAGCACCTAGTCAGGTTTCCTGATTTACAAGCAAGTGATGAGCATAGGTGTTCATCACTGCTTCGCCTTTATTCTTCAACGTCATTAACAGGCTGATATTATGCTTCAAGCTAAGCGCATTGCCATCAATGGCTACGGTCGCATTGGTCGTGCAGTGCTGCGTGCCATTGTAGAACGCGACCTGCAGCATCAATTGCAAATAGTAGCTATTAATGACTTAGGTATTGCCGAATCCGTGGTTTATGAAACACGTTATGATTCGGTGCATGGTGCTTTTCCTGCTACGGTAGAAGCCACCGACACAGGCATGCAGGTTGTTTCGGGCGATGCCGTCAATGATATTGACTTACTACAAGTTGGCGATGCAACGGCTCTGCCTTGGGGTGATTTAGACATTGATCTAGTATTGGAATGTTCTGGTAAGATGAACGACCGTAAGCTTTCTGAACAGCACTTAATGTCTGGTGCTAGCAAAGTCTTGATCGGTGCCGCAGCTGGCACCGATGTGGATCTTACGGTGGTTTATGGCATTAACCATGATCAGATTAAACCGTGGCATCGGATCGTTTCCAATGCCTCTTGCACCACTAATTGTATGGCACTGGTACTGAAACCATTAAATAATTCCATAGGCATTGAAGATGGTCTAATGACCACCATTCATGCTTATACTAACGGTCAGGTACTCACGGACAGAGTGATCGATAAGACCGATCTTCGGCGCGGTCGTTCAGCAACCCAATCCATGATACCCACCTCTACCCATGCCACTGAAGCCTTGGGCTGGGTATTGCCAGAATTGGCAGATAAAATTACCGGTATCTCCATGCGTGTGCCTACTATTAATGTCTCTGTAGTGGATTTAGTATTCCGCCCCAGCCGCGATGTGACAGTAGCTGAAGTAAATCAAATTATAGTGGATGCTGTGGCCAATGATAGCCATGATGTTCTGGGTTACAACCAGCAACCCTTGGTGTCTGTCGATTTTAATCACTGCTCAAAATCGGCTACCTTTGACGCCACTCAAACTATGAAAATGGGCCAACTCATTAAAATTTTAGCTTGGTACGATAATGAATGGGGCTATGCTAATCGCATGATTGATGTTGCCTTGGCTATATTCAAGACAGATATGTTAACGGCTCAAAAAACTTAAGACCATTATCAAAATTAGCAGGGTAAGGTGTGATCGAGCATTAGCATGGATACTTCTTGTTTAAACTCATATCTAAAAATGGGCTTTGAATACTTGTTCAGTAATATAAAATATATTGGTTTTATCGTTACAAATTACTACGCCATACTATTTTTAGTTTTACACATTAAAGTAACCAATCGCGCATCTGACTTTGCCCCTAACTATATTTGCAGTTGGCCATAATGATGCAGGTATTTAAAATGCCTCATGGGCTTGCTTAGTTGTTACCAGGTCATTCCAGTAGTGGTAGTTAATCAAGTTTATGCAAAATGGATTGTCGGCTCATGAAGACGTGTATGTTATGCCATTATTTAGATCACAGCATTAAGTTTTTGAATTTATAAATTTTACAATTATTTTTTACAATTCATGTCGGACAGGGTGCCTGTAAAATTAAAACTCAGAGGCAGCTTATGGTTGTTTAGTTCTCTAAATAATCTTAACTCTATCTTTTGTGTATTTCTGCATCTTCTAATAGTTTTAGGAGATATTATTTTAACAACTCAAAAAAATAATATGATAATTCCAACTTATAACGATGTGCTAATTGCACATAAACGAATTAAACCATACATCCATCAAACACCTGTACTTACATCTAGATTTCTTAATGACCTGACTGGTGCAGAACTATTTTTCAAGTGTGAGAACCTACAAAGAGCTGGTGCGTTTAAGGCACGTGGGGCATCTAATGCGGTGTTTAGTCTGACTGAGAAGGAGTCATTTTCTGGTGTTGCGACTCATTCGTCAGGTAATCACGCTCTGTCTCTATCTTATGCGGCAGGCCAACGTGGTATTCCCGTAACTGTTGTTATGCCCTACACATCCCCACAGGCAAAGAAAGATGCAGTCCGTGGTTACGGTGGCACAATTATTGAGTGTGAGCCGTCAGCTAGTTCGCGCGAATCAGTATTTGCTGATGTATTAGCCAATTCTGGTGCAGACTTTGTCCATCCCTACAACGACCCTCGTGTTATTGCTGGCCAGGCAACTTGTTCTAAAGAGTTGCTTAGTCAAGTAACAGGTCTGGATGCGATCATAGCACCAATTGGTGGTGGTGGAATGATTTCAGGCACATGCCTAACTACTTCCAATATCAATCCAAAAATAAAGGTCTATGCTGCCGCACCTTTGAATGCTGACGATACAGCTCGCTCTTTTCGTGCTGGATACATTATCTCTGATGATGCCCCAGAAACTATTGCAGATGGTTTGAAAATGCCTCTGAGAGATCTGACCTGGCACTTTGTAAGTAACCATGTGGAAAATGTTTTTACTGCTACCGAAGATGAAATTACCAATGCCATGAAACTGATATGGAGTCGTATGAAAATATTAATAGAACCCAGCAGTGCAGTGCCACTAGCTACCATACTGAAGAATCCTGATGTTTTTCGGGGTATGCGATTAGGTGTAATTATCACGGGAGGCAACGTCGATCTCAACAAACTGCCGTGGCTAAAAAACTCAGAATAATTTTTTATAGGAGAGTAATAATGAAAGTTCAGAATCATCAGGAAAAATTGGAAGTAGGTTATGACGTCCCAGCACTAGTGGGTATGGATGAGATAGATATTCAGACTCCTTGTCTGATTATCGACCTAGACTCGCTTGAGAAAAACATCCAGACCATGGGGCAGTATGCCAAAAAGATGAGAGTACGCCATCGGGTCCATGGAAAGATGCATAAATCTGTAGACATCGCTTTGCTGCAGGAAAGACTAGGGGATAGCTGTGGTGTGTGCTGTCAGAAGGTGTCTGAAGCTGAAGTGTTTGCCCGCGGTGGTATCAAAGATGTACTAGTGTCAAACCAAGTTCGTGATCCGGTAAAAATTGATCGTCTGGCTCGTATGCCAAAGCTAGGAGCTCGTATCATCTGCTGCGTTGATGATATTGAAAACGTAGCAGAACTGTCTGAGGCGGCACAAAAGCATGGCACAAAGATTGAGTGTTTGGTTGAGATCGACTGTGGTGCAGGGCGGTGCGGCGTCGAAGCTGGCCAACCAGTCGTGGACATTGCTCTAGCAATTGCAGCAGCACCTGGGCTTCAATTTTCTGGCCTTCAAGCGTATCAAGGTGCGATGCAACATATGCAAAACTATAATGAGCGTAAAGATAAAATCGATATCGTCATTGAAATGGTTGGGCGTACGAAAGAAATGCTTAAATCCGTAGATCTGGAGTGTGAAATTGTTGGGGGGGGTGGGACAGGATCTTACTACTTTGAAGGCAACTCTAATGTATTTAATGAGCTACAGTGCGGTTCCTATGCATTTATGGATGCTGACTATCAAACCATTCACGATGAAAGTGGTGAGCCAATTTCTGAGTTTGAAAATGCTCTGTTTATCCTGACCACGGTTATGAGCCACTCCAAGTCTAATAGAGCAATATGTGATGCTGGCTTAAAAGTACAATCTGTTGATAGTGGGTTGCCTTACATTTTTGGTCGTGATGATGTGGAATATATTAAATGCTCGGATGAACATGGTGTAATTTCTGATCCAAGAAACGTCTTAAGAGTAAACGAGAAACTAAAGCTCGTGCCAGGCCACTGTGATCCAACCTGCAATGTACATGATTACTATGTTGGTGTTCGTAATGGAAAGGTGGAAGCACTGTGGCCAATATCCGCGCGTGGTAAAGCCTTTTAATTCAGCATAGCCAAGCCACCCTAATAGCAATCAGCCTAAGGTGACTCAAGACATAAAAAGGAGATGTATATAATGGTAACTTATAATAGTGCTTCCACTAGTCAAGGACTATCGATTGTTTCTGAATCTGTATGCAAAGAAATCTTTGGGCGGTCAGAAGCATTCACCGCAGTAGAGAGAGTGTTTGCCTCAATGGCAAAAGGCAATGCTTACAACTTTCCTGTTGTGCGTGAGTCGATTGGTCACGCTGATGCCCTTTACGGCTTCAAATCGGGTTTTGATCGCGTCGACATGATACTGGGGTTAAAGTCCGGTGGCTACTGGCCAGGCAATGTAGACAAAAACCTGACGAACCACCAGTCTACTATTTTTCTTTTTGATCCAGAAACTGGAAAATTAAAGTCAGTTGTTGGTGGTAATTATTTAACAGCTTTACGAACTGCAGCTTCTTCAGCTGTGTCTATCTTTCACTTAGCCCGTAAGAATGCCAAAATACTAGGCATAGTAGGCGCTGGCCACCAATCAGCCTTTCAATTACGAGCAGCTATTGAACAACGAGGTTTTGAAAAAGTAATTGCTTGGAATCGCCACCCTGACAACTTGTTGCAACTGGCTGCTGTATGCGGAGACTTAGGACTGCCATTCGAAATTGTTAATCGCGAAAAACTCTGTGCCAAAGCAGATGTTATTATAACCATTACATCTGCATTTGAGCCATTGCTTATGAAAGACTGGATCAAGCCTGGTACTCATATTGCTTGCATGGGAACCGATACCAAAGGCAAACAGGAAGTTGATCCTTTATTATTAGCTACGGCGACAGTGTTTACCGATGAAATTACCCAGTCAGTCTCCATTGGTGAGGCCCAGCATGCTATCGCATCCTGTGTTCTGAAGGCGAATAAAATCGTATCAATAGGTGATGTAATAAATGGGGACCATCCTGGACGGCAGTCTGATGACGAAGTCACCTTGTTTGATGGTACTGGAGTTGGTCTGCAGGATCTGGTAGTAGCATCGGCAGCAGTTCAGCTAGCTGAAGATAAAGGCCTAGTAAATTTTATTAACATGTAAAAATTTAACTAATATAAGAAGCTATGTGATGGTGAGAACCCTCAGATAGCTTCTTATGTTTGGGCAACTTCCTTGCTAATGCTTGAACTACCCTCTTCATATCACCTTAAATACTTTTATTTTCAATCAACTTTGTGATGAAAAATATCGTGGCGATAGTAACTATAAGCCTTACACTCGATGGTTGCCTTGAACATTATGTAGTACAAGCAACTATTGCCTATCTATGAACCACTGCTAAAATACCAAAAGTGCCCTAATAGATCGGCTATAAAACAATATCAAGCTTTATTTGGCTAAAAAGCCACTTCCAGCGCACTAGAACTTTTAAATATCACTTTATCCATCAGATTCAGAATCGATCTACACGAAAAGGGTGTATATCGACAATTGGGGTTCTTTGGCTAATAAGATCAGCTATAATTTTACCTGTAACTCCAGATAAGGTCATGCCGATATGACCATGACCAAATGCATAAAACACGTCCTTATCTATAGCAGAAGGTCCTATGACTGGCATAGAATCTGGCATAGATGGTCGAAAACCCGTCCATTGTGAATCGTAATCATTCAATTGAGGTAAAAGCTTTTTCACTGTATCAGCGATTAGCTTAACTCTTTTGGGGTTAGATGGATTGTTGAGCCCACCCAGCTCGACAGTCCCAGCAGCCCGAAGTGCTGTGTCCATGGGTGTCATGTAAAATCCGACATCAGCCCAACCTACTGGCCGTGCAAGTAGGTCCTGAGCACCATTGTACATAACATGGTAACCCTGCTCTGTATCTAGAGGCACTTTGTCCCCAATTTGTGAGGCGAGTTTTTTGGACCAGGCACCAGCAGCTACTACGACCTTATTTCCACGTAAATTGCCATTATCTGTTGCAATACTGAATTCATTAGAACCTACACGGTTAATAGCAAGGACCTTGCCCCGCAAAATCTGGCCACCTTTTGCTTTTACTGAATCTCCCATATTTTTTAAAAGTTGCAGTGGGTTACGAATGTGATACCCGTCATTAAAAAGCAGACCGCGATGGTAAATTGGATTAAGGTTAGGTTCTAAATCAGAAATATCAGCATGGCTAAGCTCCTGAACTGGAATACCACTACGTCTTCTCAGTTCAATATCAGCTCGAGCGTTGGTAAAGCTTTGCTCGCTACTATAAAGATACATCGAACCATTTCTGTCTATAAGTTCAGACGCATTAGACTCTTTGAATATAGGCTCGAAAGCACTATTGACCTCTGATAATAATATTCCTAGTTCCCTAGCAATATTCTCTACTTTGTGAGGCATGCTGGAGAGTGCAAAGTGATATAACCAAGGAAGTAAGGCAGGGAAGTAGGACCACCGAACCGACAACGGGCTCTGTGGGTTAAAGAGCAGACTTAGGATTTGCTTAATAACCGCAGGTGTTCCTACTGGAATATTTGCATAAGTTGCGATGGTACACGCATTACCATAGTATGCACCCTCCTTAAAAGGGTCCTCATCAACCAAGGTAACCTTGTGCCCATGCATCTGTAGCCATTGAGCCGTGGCGACTCCAATAAACCCAGCACCTATAATTACAACATCATGATGAGAACTTTGACTCACTTCGTCAGTATCACTTACCACTATTAATTCTCCAAATGTTAAAAGGCCTCTTCCCAAAAAATACTATAGATTAATATACCAATACATAATTGTATAAATATAAAATTATTTACAAAATCTTAGAAAAATCACAAATAAACCAATAAAAAATTTAGAGTCTACATAGTCTAACCTGAGAAATGCACTTTTCAAGCCATCAAAAACGGTTGTTGACCCACTGTAACTGCGTATCGCAGACCGATTCGGTTAAATTGTCGTAATAATAGGCCATAAATTTTGTCCCAAGAAAGCCACTTGAGCAGTTTCCTTAAGTTTTGACCACAGGCGCATAGCAGCACGTTCAAGGCATCGCCTTGAACGCCTTTGAGGTAACACCGTCGCATTCGGCCATCGGCCTTGAGGTGACCTATGATGGCTTCGACACTGTTGCGACGTTTGAGCCAACGTTGCTCGGTGTTACTGATACCACGCTTTTGCCCAGCGATGATCATACGAGTATTTTCGACACCATGGCCACGATAGCCTCGATCCACATAACCGGTTTGCGGCGTGTTATTGGTTAGCACGCTCACTTGCTCTAATTGATCTTTTAAGGTGTGCCCATCATAAGGATTGCCCGCGTAGCTCCTTGCGCCAACGATAAACGCTTCTTTGGCCGTGGTCGTAATACTCGCTTTCACACCAAACTCATAGCGCTTATGGGCTTTGCCTTTGGAGATGCAATCCACATGGGGTTCATGCAGGCTATAGAGTTTGTTGTTACTCTTTTTGGTTTGCTTCAACAAACGTTGAGCTTGTTCTAAACGGTCACATTGACGATCCGTTAGACCTATATTCTGTTGATCCACTTGCCGCTGTAAGTCGCGTAGTACGCGGCCCAGGTAACCTTTGACTTGCTTTACCGCCTTGCGCATGCGTTTATATTGTTTAGCATGGCCATAACGGCCAATCTTCGGCATTAAGTGTCGGCAATCCTTGGCATAGGTTTGATGTAACACAAGACCATGATCATGGGCAATGGCCACCAAGTGCTTGCGCATTTGGTTATACAAATGGCTGTCTGTGGGAAAGCGAATGTTCTTCTCTTGTACCGTGGTATCCACTACGACCCGTTTTAAACTTGTGTTGGTAATCACCTTGAGTTTTAACGCCGCCTCAATGGTCAAAGTCAATAACCATTCGCAACCGGCTTCGCCGATGCGCTGACGCCAGCGCGTCAAGCTCGTGGGATGACACGGCATATCGTGACGGTAAAAGGACTCACCACAAAAGAACTGAAACGAAGGTGAATCCACCCAACGATCAACCACCGCTTCATCAGATAAGTTGTAAGTGTGTTGCAAATACATGAGTCCAGCCATTAAGCGAGTCGGCAGCGCTGGGGCACCTGCCGTAGCACAAAATTCAGCGCCAAGTTCGTCATCCAATAAATCCCAGTGCATCACCTCAGCCATGCGCACCAGGGCGTGGTTTTTATTGACGAGGTCGTCAAGGCGTATTTTGAACAAATCATCTTGGGGTTTAGGATCAAGCGGTTTGGGTTTCATGGTTTTCTGCAACCTTTTGGGCTATTGGGGCCAAAACACTGTAGTTTTGGTTTCAGATACCATTAAGTTTAGTATATAAATCAGTAATTTGTGATTTATTTAGGGCCGACTACATATTATATTTGATATTTTTGTATATCTGTATAAACACAAACCTGACTTTTTTATATTCTATAATTCATTTTAATTTATTTCTAAATCCCTCACGTTTTCCATTATTTTTAATTTTTATTTATATTATTCTGATAATAAACTCATAATCAAACCGTTATTAACTCGGCCGATTAAGAAAAATTCCTCTCTGATAGTACTTGTGCTGAATTAGGACCACTTCATTTAAAAAAATCAAGAGATAAGCAAAATTTTTTATATTGAGGCTAGGCAACTAGTTAGAAATTCCAATCATTGTAAAGTACCTAATGCTTAGCATTAACCCGAATTTCTTGCCTCTAAAAAAGTAGACGTGCTTCTAATTTTTGGTGATATTTGCGATCGATCAGTACCTCCTGCCAACGCGAGCAAATCATTAGATGATGTAGTTAATCACATATTAGAGGAGCTTAACGTACCTGTATTTATAGTTGCTGGAAACCATGGCAACCCTGAACAGTTAGGTAATTGGGCTCAGCAGTGGGGTGGGACTGGCTTTGGAATTAATCTTACTGTTTCTCGGATCGGGTCAATAGTTATTGGTAACAATGTTGAGTTAGGCGTTAGACAAACTTACGAAACAACCGAGTGTCATCGAACATAGACTCTAATTCTTCAATGCGTTGTTTGGCTGACGGCCAGATAAGCTCCTGCACTTGAGCGATCATTGCCTCTATTAGTAATAAGCTGCTAACGGACGAGTCCCACGCCGAGGGGACTATGATTCGGGCACTAAAAATATTATCTGTAAGTTGCCCAATGGGTGATATCCACTGGTCAGTAAACAAGATGATTTCAGCCCCTTTTTCTGTGGCCATTTTGGCTAGTTTGAGGGTGTTGTTTTCGTATCGCCTCACATCCAATATAACAATTACATCGCCAGGATTTAGGTTCAGTAAGTAATGTGGCCAGACGTTTGATGTGGGCTCTATGTGTGTGACGTTTGGACGAATGACTTGCATATGAAGAAAGAAATAGTCTGCCAGAGCATGGGTGATACGCCCACCAATGACGTAGATGCAACGATTTTTATCAGCCAATAACTGGCAACTGTTGTCAAATGTTTGAGTGTCAATGCTGGCAAGTGATTGCCGGATGTTGTCCATAACGGCATCTGTAAACCGGTTTAGCATGTGAGTATCAGATACGTCGTCTGCCCATTTATCATGTTTTAAAATGGGGTTTGATAGAGTAGTTTCAACCTCCGAGCGTAACTGTTGTTGAAACTCCGCAAAGCCTGAAAAGCCAAGTTTTTGAACTAGTCTTCCCACGGTGGGTGTTGACACATTGGCTTTTTTTGCAACCCCGGTGATCGAACCCAATGCGGATGCTGGGTAGTTCTTCAAAATGGCATCCGCAAGCTGACGCTCGGCACGAGTTAGTTCATTAAACTGGGTTTTTAGTCTTGCCGATACAGCTGCTTTAGACACGCCAACCTCCTTTGTATATAATTTAACATACGCTATTGCCTTGTATAAATAATTACGATAATGTATTTACATAAAACTCATGCAAGAACAATATTATACAACAAGTAGGCGAAAGACTCTAACTAGGAATCAATATGTTCATAATCGGTTGTGTAACTATATCTTTCAAACAAGTCAATGGCCCTCGTTTATGATCCAGTTTGCTCGTAGATATATTCACATAGTCGATACTGTCAACCGACGTCTTGGGCGGGTAATGATGTACAGTATTTTTGTTATGGTTGGTATTCTTCTGTGGTCATCGATTTCAAAAACATTTTTCCTGCCCTCGTTGTGGACCCTCGAAATTGCTCAGTTCGCTATGGTTGCCTACTACATTCTTGGGGGTCCTTATTCCATCCAGTTGGGGGCAAATGTCCGAATGGATTTGTTTTACAGTGGCTGGACTACTCGCAAAAAGGCTCAGGTAGATGCCATCACTGTACTTTTTTTAATTTTTTATCTTGGGGTAATGTTGTATAGCGGCTGGGACAGCCTCAGCTATTCGTTGAAATACGGCGAGCGCAGTCCCACGGCTTGGCGCCCCTACCTTTGGCCTATTAAGCTGACCATGTGCATCGGTTTGTTCCTCATGCTTTTGCAAGCAATATCAGAACTGATCAAAGATATCGCAACCATCAAAGGAGTCAAACTTTAATGCAATACGAGTTAATTGGTCTGTTGATGTTTTCATCAATGATGTTGATGCTTTTTACTGGTCAGCGAATGTTTGGTGCTATTGGTGCCGTAGCCGCCGTAGCTGCAATTACCTTATGGGGTGTTGGTGGCTCCGACATCCCATTTTCCTCTGCTATTAAATTAATGAAATGGTACCCGCTATTAACCCTGCCTATGTTCATCTTCATGGGGTACGTGCTGTCTGAGTCAAAAATTGCTGATGATCTGTACAAAATGTTCCATGTATGGATGGGGCCCTTAAATGGTGGTTTGGCGATTGGCACAATTGGTTTAATGGTGTTGGTTTCTGCAATGAATGGTTTGTCGGTTGCAGGCATGGCCATCGGCGCGACAATTGCTCTGCCAGAACTGCTAAAGAGAGGTTACGACAAGAGGATGGTGACGGGGGTAGTTCAGGCTGGCTCGTCCCTAGGTATTTTAGTGCCGCCATCGGTGGTTTTGGTATTGTATGCAATGATTGCGCGTCAACCTGTGGGTCAGCTTTGGCTTGCGGGATTGATTCCTGGGTTGATTATGGCGGCTATGTTTGTTATTTACATTGCCGTACGCTGCAAAATCAACCCATCCCTTGGTCCTGCGTTACCCGTTGAAGAACGTAATATTTCAACGCGAGAAAAACTACGTTTATTAAGTGCTGGAATGCTGCCGTTAGGAATATTCGCAGCCATGATGGTGCCATTCGTAAATGGTTGGACCTCGCTAGTGGAAGCCTCTGCAGTTGGTGCTATGGCCGCATTTCTAGCGGCTATTCTTAAAGGCCGCATGTCGTATAAAGTACTTGAAGCCTCAGTAAGGCAGACGCTTGCGATTTCCTGCATGTTTATGTGGATTATTCTTGCTGCACTAGCGTTTGGGGCGGTTTTTGATGGTCTAGGCGCGGTGAAGGCTATTGAGTACCTGTTTACTGAGCAGATGGGTCTGAACCCTTGGATCATACTCATCATGATGCAGTTGTCATTTTTGATCATGGGTACGTTTCTAGACGACACAGCAATGTTGGTTATTGTGGCGCCTCTTTTTGTGCCACTAGTGGCTGCCCTAGGCTTTAACCTAATTTGGTACGGTGTGTTGTATACCATTACCACCCAAATTGCCTATATGACACCACCCTTTGGGTACAACCTCTTTTTGATGAGGGCGATGGCGCCACCAGAGATCACCATGCGCGATATTTATCAATCGATACTACCCTTTGTTCTTATTATGGTGCTGGCTTTGGCAATGATGATGGCATTCCCCGAAATTGTTCTTTGGTTGCCAAATTATGTATACGGAAATTAAGTTAATGTTTTAAGTGAATTAAGGCGGCCCGCCAAAGGGCATTTAATAAAATAAAAAGGAGAGTCGGAATGACTAGTAGACGTAGTTTTATCAAAACAGCAGGTGTTGGTGCCTTAGGAGCGACCATAGTAGGCGCTCCGGCCATTGCCTCTTCAAAAATTAGATGGCGCATGCAGACCTATGCTGGATCGGCATTAGCTCAACACGTCATTAAACCAGCTATTGATGCGTTTAACCAGGTGGCTGGTGACGAGATGGAAATCGAGCTCTTTTACGCTGATCAGATAGTGCCCACAGGAGAATTATTCCGGGCAATGCAAAAAGGTACAATTGACGCGGTGCAATCGGATGATGACAGTATGGCATCACCTACTGAAGTCACAGTGTTTGGTGGGTATTTTCCTTTTGCTAGTCGGTATTCTTTGGACGTACCAGTGCTATTTAACCAGTATGGTTTGAATGAAATATGGGATGAAGAATATGCCAAAGTAGGTGTCAAGCACTTATCGGCTGGTGCTTGGGATCCATGTCATTTTGCTACAAAAGAACCCATTCATAGTTTGGCAGACCTTAAGGGTAAGCGTGTATTTACCTTCCCAACAGCTGGTCGCTTCCTCTCTCAATTTGGTGTCATTCCCGTGACCCTACCGTGGGAAGACATTGAAGTGGCTATGCAAACTGGTGAGTTGGATGGTATCGCTTGGTCTGGTATTACCGAAGATTACACCGTCGGCTGGGCAGATGTAACCAATTATTTCTTAACTAATAATATTTCTGGTGCTTGGGCGGGGTCCTTCTTTGCCAACATGGATCGTTACAACGAATTGCCAGAACATCTTAAGCAGTTGTTGAAATTGGCAATGGACAGTTCACATTACTATCGTCAATGGTGGTATTGGGGCGGCGAAGCTTCTCTGCGTGTCAACGGTCCCAAAATGAAGTTAACGACTATTCCTGATGAAGAATGGAGCACCGTCGAAGATGCGGCAATGAAGTTCTGGGATGAAATTGCGGCTGAAAGTGAAACCAAAGCCAAGGTTGTTAATATTCTCAAGAAATATAATGCTGACATGGTTAAAGCAGGGCGTCCATATCGTTATGGTTAACTAACTTGGTGTGGTCAGGTTGGGTGCGAACGCTGCCTGCACCACTCAACATGAACACAATAGCTGAGCAGCAGGTCAGCGTTATTAGTGGCGAAGTTCAGCGACCTATTTTGCTCATATGCGAGCATGCGTCCAACTTTATTCCGGCAAGCTTCAATAGTTTGGGATTAAATGAACAGCAGTTTCAAAGCCATATCGCATGGGATCTTGGGGCGCTGGAAACAGCTGAAATTATGGCCCAGCGGCTTGATGCGCCCTTAATTGCAGCGCAGGTTTCACGTTTGGTTTATGACTGTAGTCGCCCACCTGAATCACCTTCTGCTATCCCTTTAAGTTCTGAAAAGCGACCTATAGCCGGTAATATTGGGCTTGGCTCCGAGGCTAAAGAGTCGAGAGTTAACGCGAATTATCGACCTTATGAGGCGGCCGTAAACCACCGCATAGCGTCCATGGAAGCGCCTTTAATCATTACCATCCATTCTTTTACGCCGGTTTATTTAGGTCAACAAAGGTCAGTGGAAATTGGCGCGCTTCATGATACAGATCGGCGTTTCGCTGATGTTTTTATGCGCCATTCTGAGCAAAGACAACGCTTTATAGCATGGCGAAATCAAGCCTATGCCCTAAGGATGGGGTGACCCATACTTTAAAACACCATGCTATACCGCGACGGCTTAATTATTTGATGTTAGAAACCCGCAACGACCTCATAGCCACACCAAAGCAGCAGCAGGAAATGGCGGCATACCTTACCGACTTAGTAGAGTTGGCATTATTGGAGACCCCTAAATGAGCCTTATGCAAAAAACTATTTCACCTATTGAAGGCTCGCTTTATGTGCAGCGTGAACAAGCGGAGCAGGACCAAATTGATACGGTGGTACAAACGGCTCGTAAGGCGCAAACGGACTGGCTGAGTAGGCCATTAGTTGAACTTGGAGTTGCATGTCGTCACTATCATGCGGCAAGTATGTGCGTTGTATTGACAGGTCCACAAATTAGCCAACGCCATTTAGAAATGCATGCTACTAGCGTTGTTGCCCTAGATGCAGTGCAATCGATTCTTCGTCCTGGAACCACTGTTGGTGAAATTTATGACACCTATCAAACTACCCTTGAAGAGAACGGAGAGAAAGACTCTGTACTCACCGTTTGTGGATATACGATGGGTGCAGCCTGGCCGCCAACATGGATGGAGCAACCTTTGATACACAAAGGAAACCCTGTTGTACTGGAAAAAACATGCCTTTTTTTACACACATGATATTGAATGACCGTAAAACCGGACTAGCTATGGCGATGGCCGAGCAAGCTATTATTACCGAGGATACACCGGAAATTGTTACTCATGTCTTGAGAACGCCCATCATTAAAAGCTAGAAGCAATTATGAAGTTCAAACATACCCATAAAAATGACCACTTTATCAACACGGCAGTCGTTGGGTACTTCGCAAGCAGTAGTACAACATTCTTAGCAGAATGTTTTAAACACTCTGAATAAAGACGAATAGTATATTTTTTGAAAATATTATTTAAAAGACCTGCTGATCATATATTTAGGTACCCTTCCCTAAAAACGGGGGCTTCCCCCGATTCGATTTCCCGGGTCCGGGATTCGAGATTCCAACAAAAGGAACCTTGTTTTCGCTTAATATGATTTAGGAGGAGGGGCTACAATTTCGTCTGCGGATAGGTCTGCGTCTAAGGCGGCGGTTAGCGCCGCGCGGAGTGCAGAGAGACCGAAGGTCGAACGAAGCGTAGAGAGGCGCGCAGCGCCGCCTATGAGTCTTCAGACAGTCCAAGGCATAGGTTAATAAAGGAGACCGAGGGTGTTTGCGCTTAAAGTTTCACGGCAAGCCGATCAACTTTAAGCGCAGCCATGAAAAGTGCCTATTCAGCGAGTCCGCATGCCAAACGTCCAACCCGGTCTGGGCCTAGTAGACGAACTAACGAATCATCATGCGGATGTCTGAAAGAGAGATGTTCATAGCGCCACTCCTTAATTGATTACCCCTTAATAATAGGGCACATTTATTAAATTTCTTGGTTATCAGGCAAAACCCATATTTTCTTTTGGTCTATCAACTTACACCACTTGTATTGCTGGGTGGATCACCGCCTGTGAGGCAGTTGATGTTGTTAGAATATCGGTTGGTGTCGGTTTGGCTTAATTCAGGATAGCTTACCGGTTTTAAGATACTACATGTAGAGGATACTCTGAATCGCCACTAGTTTATTAGCTCAGTAGAATCAGTTGTCGTCTTATCTTTGCCTCAACGATTCATGTGTATGCTGGGATTTAAATGGGCTATTGCTGAAGAATTGAGTGTTATTCTATAGGCGATACGTTGATGATTTTTCGAAATATAGATAATTGCCACATCGGTTCTTGCTATGTTCAATGTTGGGGTGTATCCCTAACCGACTACCTATTTATGGGCGAGTGCTATTTGCATCTGACTTGAGCATGGGCGTAGCCCACGCGCAAACGTCAGAATGCAAACTAAAGACATGCCACTTTAGCTGCGTTGATGTTGTTATGGATAAAACTTAACCCATACTTTTGCTTCACTTGAACATAAAGATCAACGTAGTCAACACACTGTCCATTAGCGAAAGTATAGCGTGAGTTACGCAACTTGGTTATGAACTTCAGAGGCACGTATGCGTTCTTCAGGGTACGATTAACATAAGGTACTGCTGCAACATGATTCACTTGATCATTTGCGAAAGCTCGCTTTTGAGAACTGTTCCAGCCCTGCCCACCTGATAGATAGGCATCTTTTAATGCCACGATATGATCAACGTCAGTGGCGCTGCCATCTATCCCCGTATACCAACCTAAAACAGAGCTTGATAGTGGTGATGCTGACGAGCGAAGTGTAACCGACTATGGTCTATCTGCAAATCACAACAAGAAATATGCTCATGTCTAGCTATTGATGCAGTGCTCCATTTATAGAGTTGCCAAAAGTTTTGGAAGTTTAAATCAGGTTGCTTATATAATATTGATGAAGTAGAGAATCGCTGGTACTGAAAAGCCCCAAAGCATCCGGATTGTTAAAAGCTTATTGTTATGTCAGTTCTACAAGCTTTTTGAATGACGCATCCATCTCTGATAGCAGCTTACGCATGGCAATAACCTCTTTAGTTTTAAGGCCATGAATATAGCGGTGATGGCTCTTCCCAAAGCTCTGTTTAGTTGGCCCTATAGCAGAGAATTAGTTTGCCTGTTTGCCCCTACCCCTAGGGTGAGGGCAAACAGGCAAACAGGACTTACTAACTCAGTTCATAAACTGCTGTGTTTTTGGGCCCTCTGGTTTCAGTTAGTTTGTGCTCTTCACTGCCTTGATCTGAGAGAGCTCTAAGATGGCCCCTGACTTTGTTCTTGCCGAACTTATCACTTAGCTGGGTCCTTAACTCTGCTTGGGTTCTGGGCCCTTCTGACAGTATGCAGAGAATAGTATCAACTAGTTTGGGATCTAGATTATCTGAAGCAGGCTGCTTATTATCTCTAGGCCAGGAATGCCTATAATTCTTTCTGCGTGGGACATCGGTGTTCTCCATTAAATTGATCGTCGCAAAATCATTTTAATGAATGCCGGTGTCCCCCGTTAATGATGTAGAGCCTTCTTTTGTCAAATCCCAACCAGGTATTTCATTCTCCTGTCGTGCAGATTACTAGCTGCTCGTGCTCGTTAATACCCTGTAAATCAGTCTTTAACTCTTGTGTGCATCGATCTTCGCTAACGTTAATTCGCCTTAGCTTAGGTTCCTGAATAAGTGCAGGGTGTTGCTGAAAGATGTTGTCATTGATGGAGAGTCCAAGATTGGGCATTTTTACCAATTCTATAAATTCAATTACATCTTCTACAGAGCTTAATTGGTGGGTATAACCTTGTGTTAGAGGTTCTAGAAGCACCTGAATACCGTGCTCTTGGGCGGCTTGGCAGGCATGGATGACATAACGTATGAGCTGTTGTTTTGCTTCTGATTGTTCGTGATCCCACTGTAAAAAACGGCTCGGCCAATTATCAAGGCAGACAAATTGACCACCCATGTCAGCAATGGTTTGTAACGCCTTTTTGGTATACGAAGCCCAGATAAAATTATTAAACCCAGACCTTGTGATACTCACCTCTTTAGGTAATAAGCCGGTAAAACTCGGTATCGATATGCTGTTGTCCTGCAATAGGGTAAGGCAAAGCTCTTGCTCTAATAGTGGCAGTTGTAAAAACTGGGAAATATCCATTTCACCTTGAGCATCGTTTTGCTTAGCCAAGGTCAAAAGTTGCTTAGTGTTGCGCACAGGCTTGCACCAGATAATTGTCATCATCATTTACCTCATGTTGGTGTGGTGGTGGAGCGCATCAAGCGCCAAAAGATAACTGTTTTTGCCAAGCCCACCGATCACACCCCAACAGACAGAAGCTAAAACAGATTCATGACGAAATTCCTCCCGCCCATGTACATTAGAAATAAACACTTCTACACAGGGCAGCATGCAAGAACCAATAGCACTGCGAAGGGAATAGCTGTAATGAGCCAAGGCACCGGCGTTGATTATTATGCCGGCATAGGTTTTGGTTGCCTCTTGTATGGCATCAATCAGATCACCTTCGTGATTAAACTGTAAACAATCAATGGCTTCGCCAAGGTCAGCAGCACGTTGTTGCAGATGGGTGTGAATATTATCCAAACTACCGTGCTGATAGATGGAGATGTCACGATCCCCAAGTAGGTTCAGGTTGGGGCCTGACAGGCACAAATAACGTGTTTGATTCATGTCCAATCTCCTTGTTATTGCCAAGCTGGCAGGCGTTCGGCTAATAGACCCTTGAGGCCCAAGATGTATCCGTAGGAGCCAAAACCACAGATTTGGCCAACGCAAACAGGGCCAATCACCGACACATGGCGAAAGCTTTCACGCTTGAAAATGTTAGAGATATGCACTTCCATCACATCTACTTGGGCTGCAGTAATGGCATCTCGTAGAGCAATGGAGTAGTGAGTGTGGGCACCGGCATTGAGCACCACACCCTTTACCCGCCCACGACATTGCTGGATGAAGGTAACCAGTTCACCCTCGAAATTGGATTGAAAGAATTCCACTTTGATGTCTAATTTGGCAGCCGTTGCGGCAATCATGTCATTGACATCTTGCATGCTTTCGCCGCCATAGATACTGATTTCACGCAGCCCCAACATGTTGAGGTTAGGGCCGTGAACAATGGCAATGGTGTCTTTCATACTGGTTACCTCTTTGTGGGCGGATGTATATTTAAGTCGCGACGTGGGATACATCCTTGTCAGGTGAATAGATGTCCAAAATATTCCAATGTCCTGTGGTCGGTGTTGGATTATTTATCATGGCGACATCTAGCACTGTTGGTTTACCCGATGCAATGGCACCTTCTAGGGCTGGTAGCAGTTCGTCTGCACTGCCGATGCGAATACCTTGCACGCCATAAGCGCGGGCGATAGAAGCATAGTCAGGTTCCAGTTCCTGTTCGCCGATTGAACCAGGGAAAACGGTGCCATAGGTGGTGCCATAGTGGGCTTGTTGGAGCCCTGCAATGGTGCCGAAAGCATTGTTGTTCATGATGATCCAGATAACTCCTAGGTTACGTGCTGCCGCGGTTGCTAACACTGCAGGGTTCTGGCCAAAGCCACCGTCACCAACTAAGGAAGCCACAACCAGCTCAGGGGCGGCGATCTTGGCACCCAATGCACCCGGAGGACCAAAACCCATAGTGGCGAAACCACCCGGTGTAAGGATGCTGCCGGGAGTCAGTATGTCGAATTGCTGACCTACGCCATTCTTGTTCCAGCCTACGTCGGTAGTAATAATGGCGTCAGATGGCAGGGCTTTGCGCACGTCAGCCAGAATGCGTTCTGGCATCATGGGGAAGGCATCGCTTGCTTGCATTGCGCTATTACTGGCCTTAAATTGGCTGCGAAAGTCGGCAATTTTTTGCTTAAGTTCAGGTTGCTTAAAGCCGTTTGGATACATTTCCTTGGCGACACGATTTAGTACCCGTAGGGCAGACTTGGCATCGGCTACCACGCCTATTTCTGTTGGGTAGTTACGGCCTATTTCGGCCGGCTCGATGTCAATGTGAATAACCTTGGAACCAGGGATGTTAAAGGTATAGCCGGGGTACCAAGAGGAACAGTCGGCTTCTTTAAAGCGCGTGCCCAAAGCAAAGATATAGTCAGCCTTAAGACAGGACTGATTTACCAGCTCGGTGCCCCAAAAACCCGTCATGCCTAGTACAAGAGGATTGTCATCAGGTAGTGCGCCCTTGCCCATAAGGCTGTGCGACACGGGGATTTGCATATGTTCAACAAATTCTGCCAGTTCTGCAGATGCCTGAGCCAGTAAAATACCACCACCAACATACATTACTGGATCTTTGGCTTCTGCGAGGGTGCTAACGATGCTGCGCGCGGTTTCATCATCTATAGACGGTTTAACTAACTGACGAGTATTGCCAGCGATACGCTTAAAGGTACTGCTATCGATTTTCTCCGAGAAGATGTCCATTGGCACGTTAACTAGCACTGGACCTGGCTGGCCGCTTTCTGCTAATTGAAAAGCTTTTTCTAAGATTTCCGCAAGCAGGTCCGCTCGATCTACGCGCCATGCGCGTTTAACGAAGGGTCTGTAGATTTCGTACTGCGAAGCGTCAGCATGAAGATTCACTTCCTGATGGGGATGTTTACCATAATAGTGAGTAGGAATATCACCAGCAATGACCACCATAGGAATACAGTCCATAGCCGCATTGGCTACACCCGTAGCACAGTTCGTAAGGCCGGGGCTTAGGTGGGATAACAACACGGAGGCTTTGCCATTAATGCGAGCATATGCATCGGCGGCGTGTGCTGCGATCTGTTCGTGACGAACCTGAACAAAGTCGATAGGGCTTTCATCTAACGCCGCAAGAACAGATACCACCGTGTGGCCGCAGAGACCGAAAATATGCGATACATCCCTTGCTTCAAGATAGTCCACCATATGTTCGGCGACGGTTTTTACATTGTTAGACATTATAGGCTTACCTCTACGTTTACTTTAATGCCGTTGAATTCACCAAAAAGCTCTGCATCGGAAGGGCGATCTTCGGCAATTGGGCGGCTTACCCAGGTGTAGTTCATAAAGTGCTTCAGGGACACGTTTTCGTTGGTGATATTGCCACCCCAAATGCCACAACCAAGACTGGAGGTCATGGGCATACCGTTGGTGAAAGCACCCGCGTTGGCCTTGGACTGCGCTTGGCGGACCATCATGCGGCTAACTGGGGCAACACGTGCTAAGGCGTCGATGTTGTCATCGTTGTGAGAATAGATACCACAGGAGTGGCCTTTGCCACCGACAGCGTAGATGCGGCTAACAATATCTAGGGCACCATCAAAGTCATCAAAATGGTACAGGGCCATTAAGGTGGTGAGCTTTTCTTTACAAAACTTGTGTTCATAGCCAATTTGGCCTTGATTATCTACTATCAAGAATTTGCGATCGGCAGGAATATTAAAACCGGCTACTTCGGCTGTTTTCTGTGGCGGGCAAGCAATAGTGGCGAAGGTGCGGTTGCCTTTTTCGTCCCACATGGCTTTTTCTAGTAGGGCCTTTTCTTCTTCGTTGCACAGGTAGCCGCCTTCTGCCTCAAGGGCGCGTACCACTTCGGCGTAGATGGATTTCTGAATAATGATGTTGCCATCGGCGGAGCAACCAGAGCCAAAATCTGAAGTCTTAGACATGCGCGTGTTCATGGCGGCGATATCAATGTCGGCGGTTTCATCAATGACGATTGACGAGTTGCCTGCACCAACACCGTAGGCAGGCTTGCCGGAACTGTAGGCAGCCCGCACCATGGGCTGCCCGCCTGTGGCTAGCGTAAGATCGCAGGCTTCCATTAGGTAGTTGGTAACGGGGATAGAAGGGTTGCGAATGGCTTGGAATAGATCTTCTGGGGCCCCTACGACCTTACAGGCAGCGCGCATCACCTTGACAATTTCATGGGTAGTGCCGGCGGTGCGAGGGTGTGGGGTAAAAATGACCGCATCACGAGCTTTGGCGGCGTAAACACCGGTTACAGGTGGGGTCAGGGCCGGGTTGGTCATGGGGATTAAAGACGCAATAACTCCGGCGGGCTTGGCATACTTGGCAATGCCTTTTGCTGGAATATCTTCCACAATGCCCACACTTTTTTGGCGCAGTGCATCACGTAACACACCTTGAATCTTAAAGCGCTTACCCGGGCGACCAGCGCGGTCTCCGATATCACTTTCATCTACACCCATTTGCGCAAGCTTAGTGAATGTTTTTTCGTTAGACGTATACCAGCCAATAGCCTGGCATAGGCGATCTAGTTGCTCTTGTGTGTAGTGTTCAACTTCGGCCATGGCCACGCGTGCGCGTGCAATCATGTCATCAACGAGTTGCTTGTCTTCTAGGGTAAGTTCACGAGCCATTAGGTTCTCTCAGAGGTTGCGGTTAGTTATGTGGCTGTTGGGCCAGGATTTGTTTGAAGGTATCTAGTGCTCGACGAGCATGGCCTTCTAAACCCAGCTCGCGGATGCGGCTGGCATTGGGTAGTTCGATGGCATAGTTCACTGGTGGCAGGGCCTTGATTAAACCAGTGAAATCAACTTTGCCTTCACCGGCATATAGGCGTGCTTGGCGTACTAGGTGAACTAGGTCTTCGTGTTTGTCGGGAATACCAGGCAAGGTATCGGATACTTGGATAAAGCTGAGCCATTCAGGTGGCAAGTCTGTCACTTCTTGCACTGAGGTACGTGACAGAATCAAATACATGGTATCTATGAGAATTTCGGCATTGGGCTGTTGTACTGTTTCTATCAAGGTGCGTGCTTGAGCCAGGGTAGGCACGCTGGATATACAGGGATATTCCAAGGCGATGGCAATGCCAAACTGTTGGCCTAGTTGGCACAATTCGGTAAAACGGTCGGCAACAAAACTACTATCTTGGTCATTGGTCCAAATACTAGCCACCATCTTGCTAGCACCCAGTTCGGCGCCAATTTCTAAACATTCGGCATAATCTTGAATGTTGATATTATCAGTGATGCGGGCCAGCTCAATATCGTGAACCTTGATGCCAGTCACTCGGATGGCATTACGTGCGGCCGCTAGCATGGTTTGGTCTAGTGGCTCGTATTGGCATTCACCATCTACGCCCATGTTGTGCAGGCGTGGGCTAATGGCATCGTACCCACTGCGTGCGGCAATAAAAGCCAGCTCAGCTATGGAGCAATCCAATAGGGTTAGGTGGGAAAGTGAGAAGATGTTTGCCATATTTTAGTAGTATTTGGTATTCGTGAAATTATAAAATGAAATAGATAATATCATATATTTTATAAAATAACATATGTAAATAATATAAGCAAAGAAAGCCCGTTGTAGTCGATACAGCAGGCCAAAACTAGCTTGCTAAAAGCGCTTGGTTAGCTAGGAGTATTGCCTGTATAAAGAGGCAGGTAGGCTGGTGGCATGGGGCCTTTATTGCGCCTACCTTGCTGCATTTGTTCCCAAGCATGAGCAAGAATGCCCACGGAACGAGATAAACAAAACAAACCGCGTGCGAGAGGGGCTGGAAAACCCAATTCACAAAATATAACCGCCGTGGCGCCGTCAATATTCATGGCGATAGGGCGATTGCCTCGTTGGCGCCCAAGTTCGGCTTGTACTTCTTCGCCTATGTCGGCATATCGGCCACTCACTACGCCATCATTGGCGGCGTCGTGAACCAAACCAAGTAGGCGTGGGGCACGGGGATCCGTTGGTTTATGAAAGCGGTGACCAAAGCCTGAGACTATCTTGCCGTATTGCTGGCGCCAGTGATCTAAGCCTTCTTTAACCGCTTGTGGTAAATCGGTACCCGCATCGACACGTTGGCTAATGTCGTAATAAAGTTCGGCACACTGCTCACCGGCGCCACCATGGACATCTCCCAAGGTGTTTACCGCCGAGGCCATGGCATTGTTGAGACCAACACCGCAGGTAATGGCCATACGTGATACGGCAATAGAAGGTGCCTGAGGGCCGTGATCAACACCTGCCACCATGGCTGCTTCTAAAAGTTCACTTTGCTGTTCGTTAAGTAGCCCACCACCGGTCATAAGGCTAATCATTTGCACAAAGCTAATGTTGCCAATGAGTGATTCAATGGGGTGACCTCGGAACTCAATTTTCCCTGGTGCCATATTAATGATGTCTGTGTGCCACCATTTGCGTATAGCTTCTTCGTCGGCACTGTTAAAGGATTCATTTGTCATGCTATGTATCTACTGTTCAATGGTGATGGTGCGTTGTTCGACGGCGGATTGCTGTAAGGCTTCGATGACACGTAAACTCTTTAAACCTTCCTCGGCAGAAACCAGTGGTGGCACAGTACCAGCAATTACCTGACAGAAGTGCTTAAGTTGGTTTACCAGAGGGTCGGCAAAGGACAGCACTGGGTTGGTAGCACATATCGGGTTCCACCAGCTGCGTTCGCCATTATTGTGCCACAAGGTAAGATCCGGCACCGACAGAGAACCGTGGGAGCCACCAATTTGATAGCTGCTTTGTTGCACTGGCGGGTAGGCGGGGTTTTCCCTAGCGGTCATTTCCCAACTCCAAGGTGAGACAATGGAATCAGATACCGACACCGTAGCCACTACGCCAGTATTAAACTGCAGTACAGCTGCTGCTGTGTCTTCATTTTCAAAGCCGCGGCTGGATTGATGGGACATGGTGTGTACGCATATAACCTCGCCACATAGATAGCGGGCCAGATCGATATCATGGACTAGATTAACCGAAAGCGGGCCAGCACCTTTTCGTTTGCGCCAAGGGGCGACTTCAAAGTAATCATCGGGTTTGTATAACCAGCACTGCATGTTGAGAGCACGGATTTGACCGATTTCGCCAGCAACGATGAGCTCTCTTGCCGATTGAATCAAGGGGCTATGGCGACGATGGTGGCCAACTAGTACCGGCACTTGGCTGGCTTGTGAAGAGTCCACTATTTGTTGTGCCTCGGCGGTTGATATGGCGATAGGCTTTTCAATAAGCACGGGACACTGGTGGTTGATACAAGTTTCTGCTAGGGCAACGTGTAGTGGTGTTGGTGTGGCTAACAACACGCCATCTGGTTGGCAGGCTGCAAACATACTGTCCAGATCGGCAAAGTATAAGCAACCTAGTTCTTGGCATAGCGCTTGTGTTTGTGCAGCGGGATCGACGATGGCTAAGAGATTTGTCTCATCTAGGTGTTGAATCCGCTCGATGTGTTGCTTGCCAATCAGCCCGGCTCCAGCAACAACAAGTTGAATGGGTTTATTCATTGTTATAATTCAAATTCAAAAATATATGATATTTCTTACTATATATGATTATGGGAAAAAAACAAAGATATATGATGAAATAGATTATTCCTGTGATTTTTTCGTTCTTGTGATATGATGTGCTCATGAAAAAAACAGACTCCAATACCGTTGGTAGCAATACCTATGACACGATTAAAAAAGACATTATCTTTGGCGATTTGCAGCCTGGCGCAAAGCTTAAGTTGGAAGCCCTAAAGAAAAGGTATGAAGCTAGCGTTTCCACATTGCGAGAAACCTTAAATCGCCTGGCCAGTGAAGGCTTTGTGGTTGCTGCAGAGCAGAGAGGTTTTTTTGTCGCGCCCATTTCCAAAGATGATTTAATGGAAATAGCCGATATGCGTGTGCTGTTAGAAAGCAGTGCGCTAAAAGCGTCTATTGAACAAGGCGATACCGAATGGGAAGCCGAGGTTGTGGCCGCATACCACAAGCTGAAGATGATGGAAGAGCGCATGCAATCTGGAGACCATTCCGAAAAGGAAGTGTGGAAACGCTACGATTGGGAATTTCATCAAGCCTTGATCTCAGCTTGCGAATCTAACACTTTGAAACATTTGCACTCGATTATTTTTGACAAGTACCTGCGCTATCAGATCCTAACCCTGGGTTATCGTGGCAAGCCGGCATGTGATGAACATAAAGATATGATGGAAGCAGCGCTTTCCCGAGATACTAAGAAGGCGTTGGGGGTATTGGAGCAACATGTTACCCATTGCTTAGATAGTTTGGTGATCGACTTTAGTGAACAGCTTGCCTAGTCTGGCAGCATCAAGCCCAGTAAAAGAACCAGCCTTAGTCGCTGGTTTTTTTATGCTTAATTTAAAAATATCAGATATTTTTAAAAATATATTGCAAAAGTGAATTTATGTGAATATGATGTTGATCAACAGACAAAATGAATCTGTTTTTTAATATAACAATCACAACAAGTAAACTTTTTCGGAGAACATTCTATGACGATTACAATGAAGCATGCTCTGAGCGGTGCCAAGACCATCTTGGCAGCGACTGTAGTAACAGCCGCTTTAGGTGCATCTGCTGTTGCTCAAGCAGCGGATATTAAATTACGCCTGTCAACTTCTGCTACCGCAGAAGACACGCGTGCCGAAGCTATGGAAAAAATATTTGCACCCATGGTAAGTTCCTTTGCTGATTTTGAAGGCCACTGGGGCAGTTCACTTTTCAAGCAGGGTACCGATCTAGAAGCCATCGCTCGTGGCAACTTGGATATGACCATTACTTCTGCCCAGCATATGGCTGAATTCTTCCCAGAATTCTCTATCTTTAGTGCTGGCTATGTGCACCGTGACTTTGCTCACCAGAAAGCTGTGTTCAACGCCGACTTCATGGATGCTTTGAAAGCTAAGGCTGAAAGTGAACTGAATGTTAAGTTGTTGTCAGTTAGCTATCTTGGTAACCGTCACGTTAACTTGCGTACTGAAGATCGTATCAATACGCCAGCCGATCTTAAGGGTATTCGTATGCGTATGCCTGGTAGTGCTGCATGGGAATTCTTAGGCACGGCTCTAGGTGCTGACGTAGTAGGTATGGCCTACGGCGAGGTGTACACTGGTTTGCAAACCGGTGCCATCGACGGTCAAGACAACCCATTACCAAACGATTATGTAATGAAGTTCTATGAAGTAACCAAGCAGATCGCTTTGACTGGTCACTTGGCTGACTTGAACTACATTGCTATTTCTAATAAGGTTTGGGATTCATTGGATGCACACCAGCAGGCTATCTTGCAGGGTGCGGCTAATGCTGCGGCGGAATACGCCAGTGGTCAAACCATTCAAAAAGAAGCTGATTTGGTAGATTTCTTTAAGGGTGAAGGCTTAGATGTTTATACGCCAGACCTAAACGCTTTCCGTACTACAGTACAAAAAGCTTACCTAGAATCCGAAGCTGCTGAAAGCTGGGTACCAGGTATGATGGAACAGATCAACGCTCTATAACCGGGAGTAGTAAGCCGTGTTAAAAACTCTTAAGACATTTAAGGTTACGGCGGATCTAATAGCGGCAAGCTTGCTTGCCGCTATGTCAATCGTCTTTATATATCAAATAGTTACACGCTATTTTGGCTCAACCATCGAAGCTGTGTTGGGTGTTGATTTATCTTATTCGTGGACCCTTGAAGTGCTCTTAACCCTTTGGGTTTGGTTGGTATTTTGGGGTTCAGCATTTTGTTTGAGTGAACGCGAGCACATTCGTTTTGATTCCCTGTATTTAGCCTTACCAAAAAAGGTTCAGCGCATTGTTGCTGCAATATCGGCACTGGTCATTGCGGTATTTTTGGTCATATCATTTTTGCCCACCTTTGATTACATCACCTTTTATAAAATTAAGAAGAGCGCCAGCTTACGCATCCGCTTGGACTATGTATTCAGTATCTATGGTGTGTTTTTGGTGGCCTTGGTGGTCCGTTATGGTTGGCGTACTGTCGTCTTCCTTGTCCCATCCCTATATAATAAATTCTATGAAGATGCAGACTCTAAAGAGTTTGTAGAGCAACATCATGAGCTTTGAGTTTTCCCTTTGTCTTTTAACAGTGTTTGTTTTAGCCGCGTTTGGCTCACCTATTGCACTGTCCATGTTAGTTGGCGCTATTGTCTATCTAATTACCTCCGGCCAAGATATCGCCTTAGCTGGCGAGCAGATTTTACAAGGCTTGTATAACAGCTTTATTTTGCTTGCTGTGCCGTTGTTTATCGTGGCTGCGAATATTATGAACGCGGGTTCTATTTCTGATCGATTGCTGCAGTTTTGCACGGCTATTGTCGGGCACTTTCGTGGCGGCATGGGTCATGTGAACGTGGTATCTAGCCTAATTTTCTCTGGTATGTCAGGGTCAGCGGTGGCTGATGCGGCAGGAGTGGGCAAGGTGGTGATCGGCATGATGACAAAAGGTGGCCGCTATAAACCGGGTTATGCCGCTGCTTTAACGGCAGCTTCAGCAACCATTGGCCCCATTATTCCACCATCCATTCCCATGGTGATCTATGCCTTAGTATCCGGTGCTTCCGTGGGTTACCTATTTATTGCAGGCTTGGTTCCGGGTTTAATCATGGGCGCGATGTTGATGCTGATGAACTATGTGCAGTCAACACGTCATAACGTGGTCAAGGAAGAGCGGGTGCCTTTGAAAGAACTGCCCGGCATTACCTGGCGTGCTTTTCCAACCTTGTTGATGCCTGCCATCTTGCTTTATGGTATCTACGGCGGTGTGACCACACCAACGGAAGCGGCGGCGGTAGCCGCGGCCTATGCTTTATTCTTGGCCTTGGCCGTGTATCGCTCCATAAGTTTTAAAAAGTTGGTTAATGTATTTAAAGAAAGTGCTCATACCTCGGCATCTGTTGGCTTGGTAATCAGTGCGGCTTTGATTTTTAACTACATTATTGCTACGGAGAATATTCCTTCTCAAATTGCCGGCTACATGAGCGCAGTGGAACTCACGCAGTTCCAATTTTTGATGCTGGTAAATGTGGTGTTTTTAGGTTTAGGCATGATACTTGATGCCACCACGGTGATACTTATTATCGTGCCGCTACTCGTACCAGCGTGCCGTGAACTGGGTATCGATCTTGTGCATTTCGGTATCATCACTGTGGTGAACTTGATGATTGGTTTGATTACGCCGCCCTATGGCATATTGCTATTCGTCATTAATGGCACAACGAATATTCCCATAAACCACATTGTCCGCAACGTACTGCCCTTTATGGTAGTGTTGATTGCTGCCTTGGTAACCTTAACGGCCTTCCCTGATTTGGTGCTGTATATGCCAAGACAGTTTGGCTATGGTGGATAAAGTCACTTTTAAGGGCTAGTTTGAGGTCAGATCCATGGGTCTGACCTCCAGTGTTGCGAAGTTAAAGCTTCAACCCCAATTTTCTGCCCTCATAGAATGCATACGGTGCTTGGCGTTGTGCCAGCAATCACCAATGGTGTGGCAAGTCATACCTTGTTCTTGTAGAGCTATTTCTAGTTTGTTAAAGGCCCTGTGGGTGGTGGCCAAAACTAATGCAGCTGCTGCAATCTTTTCACTTATACACACCCAGTTTAATAGAGACTCCAATTGGTTACAATGTAACGCAATAGGAGGCCAACAATGGCAGGCGAAAGATACACTCAAGAGTTTAAAATTGCCGCAGTTCGGAAAATCACCCAAGAAGGGCATTCAATTCCAGACGTCTTGGAATTACCACTAAAAGCCTTTACAACTGGCGAGCAAGGTACGGCGATAGTGCGCCAGAGTATGAATTTAGCCAAGCCCAAGAAGGTGAGTTAAAACGCCTTAAAGCCGAGTTAAAACGTGTCACGCAGGAGCGCGACATATTAAAGGAGGCCGCCGTGTTCTTTGCAAACGGGTCGAAGAAAAATACACGTTCATAAAGTCTCGTGATGGCCGCTTCCCAGTGACCTTGATGTGTAAGGTGCTCAAGGTTCACTGCAGCGGTTACTATGCCTGGTTGCAAGATCCTCAATGCCAGCGCAAGAAGGATGACGCTTACCTTTTGGGTTATGTTAAACAGTTTTGGCTGGAAAGTGGTGGTGTTTATGGTTACCGTAAAATCACCAAGGATATGAAAGCCTTGGGCGAAACTTGTGGGCGCAATCGCATACTCAGACTTATGAAGGGCGCTGGCATTAGTGCCCAACGAGGCTACAAGAGACGCGCCAGCTACAAAGCTGGTGAGCTTTCGATGGTTGCGGAGAATCATCTTAACCGAGAATTTGCAGTCTCCAAACCTAATTTCGCTTGGGTAATAGATATCACCTACATCCGTACACAAGAAGGCTGGTTGTTCTTGGCGGTTGTACTGGATTTATATTCTCGGTCAGTGATCGGCTGGTCCATGAGTGAGCGAATTAATACGGACTTAGCACTCGGCGCGTTAATAATGGCTTGCTGGAGGCGTAGAGATCACGCTGGCGTGGCAATTGCCACGACAATGCATGTGCAGAGAGCTTTTTAGCTTACTGAAAAAAGAACTGATTAGGCGTTGCATATACCCAACTCGGGACGCTGCTAAAAATGATGTGTTCAATTATATTGAGCTGTTTTACAATCCAACACGACGCCATGGAAATAACGGTGACTTGTCACCCATGGAGTTTGAAAATAACTATTTTAGGAACCAAGTGGGTGTCTAGAAAAGTGGGTGCGTATCAGTATTGCTTGTCCTTGGGTTTAGCATTCTTTATCTGTGTATTGGTAAGGGGCATCAGATTCTATCCTTTATCAAGCCACACTGTCATCCTGACGCAGGTCAGGATCTCTGGATCGCCACGCGTACCTATACGCGCATCACTAAGGCACCCTAAGCACATAAGGTAACTGGGCTATATCCCAAGCAACAAAGTTCTGCCTATAATGCAGAACTTTAGTCAATGATGAGATCATTGCGTGACTTACCCTAACTTTAGTCAAAGCTCAAAGGTTCTTTTAGCAGCTGCAATGGTGTCTACCGTGCTTGGTTCTATCCATGCATTTTCTATCCTATTGGTGCCTCTTGAAACACTGTTTGTCGCCACGCGCTCCGCTGTCTCGCTCACGTATTCTTTTGCTTTGGTGTCGTTATCTATTGCCGTATTACTTGGCCATTTGTTTTATGGCAGGGTATCGCCAGCCACTTTTCTT
>ENA-OSET01000683-OSET01000683.1-sediment-metagenome-genome-assembly--contig:-NODE-683-length-37091-cov-7.180175_pt1 | contig 37091 bp, 37 predicted proteins | sample MGYA00237882_ERZ534229 | MGnify/ENA primary metagenome ERZ534229 (study PRJEB26408, sample SAMN06266212) | sediment metagenome | isolation source: Hudson Canyon methane seep mesocosm | place: USA:Hudson... | reverse complement strand
CGCTGCATGTTATCGGTTTTGCCATGACGATTGATAAGGCTGCTGTGGCAGTGAGGGCATTCTGGTGAATCAACCATACGGTGCTCTAATTGCTTAACAATATTGGTAACTTCATCATTACCTTCCAATCGTTTTTCAACTTGGCGCAACTAGCTGTCAGTGAGGCCATTAAATTGCTCTAAAAACTTTGTAAACTGTGCTGGGATCATAGACCACCTCCTTAACAGCTGTAATTATATACAGTATTGCAACAGTTTACAAAAACATAGCCTTCAAAATTTGAAAATTGACTGTTAACAGTTGAGTTTTTTTGTCCCTTTATGATAACTGACGCAAGTATTAACAGCTCATTTTGAGCGGTTTTAATCAACTCTAATCCTTGCTGTTCTTTTTTAGTAAAACGTATTTCATCACCGTATTCGTATTGCAAAAAAAACAAACTAACAATTAGTGGGCTAATAATAATGACACTTACAACAGAGAACTTAACTAAATAGCTAAACTGTGACATCAAAGATTTAGCTGGACTACAAATTCCACGAATGAATTCGCCCATTAGATTTCCTTAAGTAGGATAAATGATGTAATGCCCGATAATTCCAATGGCAAACACCAATCCCACGTAGTGATTGTGCAAAAAAGCCTTGAAGCATAAGCTCCTATCTCGGTCTTTAATCAATCTGTGTTGGTACAAAAATAACCCTATACTAACAACTAACGCGAGGTAAAACGGCCAACTTAGTTTCAACCATACTGCTACTGCAACAAGTAATGATAAGCAGGATATTTGCAGCAACATTATGATCAACTTATCGTATTGACCAAATAATATGGCAGTTGATTTCACACCAACTATAAGATCATCATTTTTATCAACCATAGCGTACTCAGTATCATAAGCCACTGTCCAAGCTAAATTGGCAAAATACAAAGCCCAAACCACCCAATTTAATGGTTGTCCTGTAGCCACAAAAACCATCGGGATAGACCAACTAAAAGCCGCGCCAAGTATGACCTGTGGGAAATGAGTGTAACGTTTCATAAAAGGATAAATGGTGGCTAATATCAAACCGCCTACTGACATAAGAACTGTTTGCCACGATAAGGTTAAAACCAGTAATAACGCGCAAAACAACAACAACAAGAATAATCCCAATGCTTCTTTTTCGGATACTTCTCCGTTCACTAGAGGCCGAGTCGAAGAACGCTCAACCAAACCATCTACTTTGCGATCTGCATAATCATTGATAACACAACCCGCCGATCGCATCACTACTACGCCCAAAATAAACACCACAAATATATGTAGGTCAGGAACCCCTGCTGAGGCGACCCATAATGCCCATACACAAGGCCACAGTAACAAATAGATACCTATAGGTTTGTCGGCACGCATTAAACGCCAATAAGCGTTTAATTTTTCCCTCGATAATTGTCTAGAGTCACTCATACTTGTTTATTTCATCTCTTGGTATGCAGGCGAGCTAGGAAGGAACACTTCGCTAACGGTCATTTTTAAATCCTCAAAACTAAATGCAGATCGGCGACCCCACAATTTCATCTCAGAGGATATGTGTAATTTCGTCAAAAACGCTTTGCTTGGATAAATATGCGTTATTTCAAATGGCATACGTTTGAACCGCTTATCATTAAATAACAACTGACCTAAAGGTTTAGTATTAAGATTAACAAAATCACTTTCGCATAAACTCTGCGGAATGATTGACCGAGCAAATACCCACGGTTGATTGTCACCCCACAATAACACTTCTCTAACTTGCCATTCTTGTGGATTTAACTTCTGTTTTGGCGCACATACTTGTTGAAACTCCTCAAGAGTTATCTCCACCTGCCGTTGACCTATAACGGTCAAATGAAATGACTTGCACTGAGATTGTAACCTTTGGGTCAACGAATCGGTGTTAAGTAACCAGTTTTTCAAACAAGGATTGGGAATAGAAAACTGGTCAGGATGAGCCCATAATGATGGAATACCGACTGGAAAAGTATATGAATAGTTCAATTTTACAACGTTATTGATTAGCGAAAATGAATAATAACAAGTGCACGACTTAGACTAAAGTTAAATACGTTTATGTCCAATTTAGTTTTATGCACCCAATAAAAGTTGGTAAGCTTAAAGCATCTGTGATGATAACTAACAAAAGAAACTAATGATGAAAAAAACAAAATGGCTGCTAGCTAGTTTATTAACTCTTTTAAGTTTTCACAGTGTGGTATATGGACAAGAGGTGGTCAGAAAAAGCTACGCATATTTCAGCCTCGAACCAGCTATTGTGACCAACTTCTTAGGCTCGAGTGCCAGGAAATTAGGCTTTGTTTCGGTGTCAATCGAACTAATGTTAGAAGGTCCAAATTTTCTTGAAGCAGCTGAACATCATTCCCCACTGATGAGAGCAGCAACAATTGAAGTCTTTGGTAGCCAGCCAGCGGAAAAAGTTAAATCGCTAACCGGTCGCGAAGATATTAGACGTATTTGTTTAGAAAAACTTCAAGAACTCATGATCAAAGAAACTGGCTCTGAAATGATTAAGGATGTTATTTTTACAAGGTACATTTATCATCAGAGCTAAATATCCAGATTAAAGCGTTCTAGGGCTTTTTGCCCTAGAAACCAAAAACCAAGCAAACAGACAACCACAGATTAAGCCTACTGTATGAGCGGTGTTTGCCATCTGAACAGGTAAAATATCTATATAACCCACCACTAACCAAACCAACAAAAATACCACTATAGGTTTAGGTAGTGACAGTCCCCAGCTAGGTTTTAACCAGCCTAGCCACCAAACACAACCGACTAAGGCATAGACTACACCTGACAACCCGCCAAAATTCGGACCACTGACCAACAACTGTGCAATATTGGACACAACAGCTGAAAATACAAATAGCATTAGCAAACTACTGATACCAAACGTTTTTTCGATTTGTTTACCTAAACTCCACCACCACAGTAGGTTAAACGCAATATGCAGAACTGAAAAATGAATAAGTGCTGGGCCTAATACCCGCCACCATTGCCCCGTATCTACAAGCATGCCAATTGGTTGAATTTTTAGCCAAACATAGGGAGCTGAAACACCTAGCATTGCCAAAAGATAAATAAGCAGACAAATAGCCAAAATACTTGAGGTAAAAGGAGCTTGTTTTAGGTCATAAAGGGTTTTAGCTGCAGAAAAAGATTTATCAGCAATTAAGTTAACCGTTTCGCCGGACTGCCACGCTGCCGTTTGATACTTTTCGTTATTCGGATTAAGCACAAACTCTTCAGCTAATTGTTTGGCTTTAATTTGGTCAAATTCCTGCAACAACATCACGGCATGTGAATACTCATTAGTTGAATAGTGATACTCCGCTTGAATACCTTGTTCTTTAAGGTAAATAGTGAGTAATCTTGCCGGTTGTTCTTTAGAAAAGGCGACTAACTTATGCGGGGTAGACAAACCTATTATACTTCCTATAATTTTTAAATATCTGGCTGTGAAACTTCAAACGACTGGTTTTGGCGCCACGCCTCAAATCCACCATCTAAGCTATATACTTCTTCAAAACCTTGGTGAATTAAAAACTGTGCAGCTTGTTGACTACTGACACCATGATAACAACAGACGATCACTGGCGTATCAAATTCCACATCAGACATAAAACTATGCAGCGAACCATTAGTTAACTGTATGGAGTCTTTAATATGCCCAGCTGAAAAGGCTGCGTCATCGCGGATATCAACAATCCGTACTTCACCTTCTAACAATTTTTTTTGTGTCTCTTGCACAGATATATGGGCAAATTGCTCCATCTAGATAACTCCCCTCAGAAGTTCACACTTCATTCTATTGCCAATTTAGGATCACTTTACCAGATTGACCCGATCCCATAACATCGAAACCTTGCTGAAAGTCATCAATAGAAAACTGATGTGTAACCATAGGTCCTAAATCTAATCCACCTTGAATTAGGCTGGCCATTTTATACCATGTTTCAAACATTTCACGGCCATAAATTCCTTTTATCATCAAACCTTTAAAAATGACTTGATTCCAGTCTATCGCCACATCGTTAGGTGGAATACCTAACATCGCTATTTTGCCACCATTATTCATTTTATCGAGCATATCACGCAGTGCTATTGGCACTCCCGACATCTCAAGACCCACATCAAAACCTTCAGTCATACCTAATTCCTGCATCACATCCTGTAACTTAGTATTAGAAACGTTGACCGCACGAGTAGCGCCCATTTTAGTGGCTAAATCTAGACGGTACTCATTTATATCAGTGATAACGACATTTCTCGCACCGACATGCCGCGCTACTGCTGCGGCCATAATACCAATAGGGCCAGCGCCTGTAATCAACACGTCTTCTCCAACTAAATCAAAAGATAAGGCGGTATGTACGGCATTACCAAAAGGGTCAAAAATAGCGGCTAAGTCACTGGATATATTGTGTGGAATTTTAAAAGCGTTAAAGGCAGGGATCACCAAATATTCAGCAAAGGCGCCTTGTCTATTCACTCCCACTCCTGTGGTATTTCTGCATAGATGGCGACGACCTGCTCGGCAATTTCGGCAATGTCCACAGGTGATATGTCCTTCACCAGACACCCTATCACCCAATGTAAAGCCAAGTACTTCTTGGCCCATACCAACCACTTCACCAACATATTCATGGCCAACAACCATAGGCACAGGAATCGTTTTTTGTGCCCACTCATCCCATTGGTAGATATGCATATCAGTTCCGCAAATCGCGGTTTTGTGAATTTTTATCAATAAATCATTGTGACCAACAGTGGGTTTTTCACACTCGGTCATCCAAATGCCTTTTTTGGAATGTAGCTTGGCTAACGCTTTCATCAAATCACTCCCAATTCTTTACCAACTTCAATAAAAGCATCTACTGCTAAATCAATTTGTTCGATGCTGTGAGCGGCAGACATCTGGGTTCGAATACGTGCTTGCCCTTTAGGTACCACTGGGAAGGAAAACCCTACTACGTAAACGCCTCTTTCTAGCATTTTATCAGCCATATCGCTGGCTAACTGCGCATCACCTAACATCACAGGAATGATGGCATGATCTTTACCAGAAAGGGTGAAACCCGCATCTGACATTCTCTGACGAAAATGAGCCGCATTGCTAGTCAACTGTTTACGTAAACCATCTCCATGCTGCATCATTTCAAACACTTTTAAAGATGCGGCAACAATTGGCGGAGCGACAGAATTTGAAAATAAATACGGACGAGAACGTTGTCGTAACCAAGTAATCACCTCTTTTTTACCCGATGTATAACCACCAGACGCGCCACCTAAAGCCTTGCCTAATGTACCGGTTAAGATGTCTACTCGGCCCATCACGTCACAATATTCATGACTTCCTCGACCATTTTCACCAACAAAACCAGTGGCATGACAATCATCTACCATGACCAGTGCCTGATACTTGTCTGCCAAATCACATATTGCGGCCAAGTCGGCAATCACACCATCCATAGAGAACACCCCATCAGTGGCAATCAGTTTAGTCCGAGCACCGTCTGCATCAGCTTGAATAAGTTGTGCTTCTAAGGCTTGCATATCATTATTTGCATACCGATAACGCTTCGTTTTGGAAAGCCTGACTCCATCGATGATACTGGCATGATTCAATGAATCGGAGATAATGGCATCTTCAGCATCCAAGATAGTTTCAAATAACCCACCGTTAGCATCAAAACAAGAGGGGTAAAGAATCGTCTCTTGTGTGCCCAAAAAGTCACTTATCTTAGCTTCTAACTGTTTATGAATATCTTGCGTACCACAAATAAAACGTACTGAAGCCATACCAAAACCGTGACTATCCAAACCGGCTTTTGCGGCGTCAATCAATTCTGGGTGATTTGCTAAACCCAAATAATTATTTGCGCAAAAATTGAGTACTTGTTGTTTACGATTAACTTCAATATCAGCTTGTTGGCTTGAGGTTATGATACGTTCATTTTTGAAAAGTCCTTGTGCCTTAGTGTCTTCAATTTGCTGAGATAAGCGGATATAAAAGTCATGTTTCATGGAAAGTCCTAATTATGGAATGGCAAAAAAGCGGATCATATATATTCAATATGCTGAATGACAATTTTCAGAGTAGACGGTTATACACAAGTGGCAAACTTTTTGTACACCTTGTTACTAGTAGCGCTAGGATAAATTGTTTAGCTTGTCCCATACACCAAATTGTAATTTATCAGGTAAAATAGCATATAAATCGTTTTCTGGTATAGGGCGCGAGATAAAGTATCCTTGGCCTATTTCGCAGTGTAAATCTTGTAACAACTTCATTTGAGCAGAGGTTTCAACACCTTCAGCCACCACTTGCATACCTAACTTTTGCACCATGGCTATAGTTGAAGAAACAATTTGCATATCAGCACTATTGTCACTCATCCCAGAAACAAAACTACGATCTATTTTGATAATATCAACAGGCATCTGTTTTAGGTAAGCCAAAGACGAATACCCCGTACCGAAGTCATCAATGGAAAAAATAAAACCCACTTCTTTTAGTTGTCGCATGGTGTCCAGAGTTTGTTCAATATCAGCGACCACTGTTCTTTCTGTTAACTCTAATTCAATTTGCGAAGGGTTACGATTAAATACTTTAATCTGCTCTTGCAAGAAGGGTATAAGATCGGGATCCAAAAACTGACTGGCAGATAAATTAACTGCTACCTTAAGATTTTTAAAACCCAAGTCATCGAGTTTTTGTAATATTTCAAATGCTTTTTTAAGCCCCCAATAACCTATTTTTAGCATGTTTGCTGTATTTTCAATTAGTGCGATAAATTCATCAGGCGGAATAAAACCACGTTCGGGGTGAACCCAACGAATAAGGGCTTCAAACCCAAAGAGCTTGCCCGTTGCTATTTCTACTTGGGGCTGTAAAGCAAAACTAAACTCTCCTCTTTCAAGGGCATCACGTACTTCATTTTCTAACTCTACTTTACGTATTACGGCCTTTTGCATGTCATCACTAAAAGTACTGTATTTATCACCTCCTGAATCTTTAGAGGCATACATCGCCATATCCGACTGTCTAACTAAGTCATCCAATAATATCAAGGCATCTTCAGTACTAGCGATACCAATACTACTTGACGTATAGAAGAGCAGTTCATCAACAGCAATAGGCTCTCTAAAACTATTAAGAAGCTTTGTTGCCAATATAGGTGCACCTTCGCTAATGCTTTGCTCTAAAAACACCACCACAAATTCATCCGCACCAAAGCGGAACAACATATCCGAATCACGTAAACATCCGCGTATTCTCTGTGCTGCATTGATTAAAAACGCATCACCAATATCATGACCGTGGGTATCGTTGATCTTACGGAACTTATCAAAATCGACAAACATAACAGTGAGTTTGTTTGATTCTCGCTTCATAGTGGCCAGTAATTTTTTCAACTGGTAATTCAGCATATTACGATTGGGTAGACCGGTAAGGCGGTCATACATGGCAATATTTTCTAACTCGCGAGTATTCTGTTCAATTTTTTGATCTAGAGACTCCAACTCTTTACTGAGTAAACTTGCAGAGTCTTGTAATAACTCAATTTCATCGACAAAAAACCGGCTTTTGGCGAATTTATGAATACGAAATTCTTGATACTTTTTTTGTGCCAAAAGAGGCAATTGCTCAGCCAATAGCAACAAACGGCGACGAATTTGCCAAGTCATCAGAAATAATGCAACAACACAAAGCAATACCACGACAATAGATGTGACTAACACCCGCTTCTTATATTCCTTATGGGTCAATGATGAATCGCTAATATCGTGCACAAACATTAAATAAATTGCGTTTTCTAAATGTGGATCAATAGGCAATAAATTTAGTTGGAACACGTCTTCACCTCTCTCTAGTCGATAGCCAGAATCAAGCATTTGTGAGAGTAAAAGGCCGTTAGGTAAATCTTTAAGAAGCTCTTGCATAAACTGTTTGTTGGTAAAACTAATAGGAGGCTTCACAGTTAAATCCGTTAACCTTAATTCCCGTAACGGGATAACATCATCTGTAGATTTATCAGCACCTAAAATTGCTAACTTAGCAAAAGTAGAACGATTAACGGCGGCCAACGCTTCCAACAAAGAACTACTCACAGACAATACAACCATTTCATCAGAACTAGACAAAATAGGCAGGCTAATTTGTTGCTGACATTCTAATGCACAACGAATGTTGGAAACTGAAGACTGAGTATTAATAACCTGCATCACATCATCTAAAATGTAACTTGGTTGTGTTTTCGAAGTACTAAAACGTAACTCACTTTTGTTATCAAATAACCATAAATCGTTGATTTGCCAGTTAAGTTGTAAATAGTCAAACTCTTGTTCGAAGAAAAACGCTGCTCCATCAATATTATCGGCATAATTTGCTTGGAAATGTACGAATGATTCAAACCAAGTCTCTACTCTACTGCGCAATAGACCTCGAATTAGTTCAAATTGTTTTTGATCTTGGTCCAACAGCGTTTGCTGTTGAACAAAAAAGTCCTGATTATTTTTGGTCACCCACAAATAAGTAAGTGAAGCACTTGCGACCAATAAAAAAGCCATTAAAAGGCCCATTATTTTAGTCGGCAAGCTGACAAATTTACGCATGAGTTAAAACCAGTACATAAGCTGCACTGCCCACATATCCCAATATTTATTGTTATTTAAGATTGGATTTGGGGTGAAAACAGGCGCTAACCTGCCCGTACCTTTTACTCTGTGGTATTCAGCTTGTATCTGAATGTTTTTAGTAAATTTCCAAGTTACTCCTGCCGTAGCTTGATCCATTAAGCCAAAATACCCTGGCACTAAACCCAGGCTTGCCACTTCCAGATTTTTACCCTCTCTGTCCTGCCTGTCTCGGTCATATATATCTAATCTAGCCAGTACAGTTAATTGATTAGACACAAAATATCTAGCTTGTAGATATCCCCCTTCTGCAAAGGTATCACTGTAAAATCCTGGAAATAATACATTGTCTGCAATAACTCGCTCGCGCATAACTTCCGAAGCAATTTCCCAACTTTCCCCCTGATACAAAAGGTTAAACATGATCCTTTGGGATGTTTCATCACCATTAAACAGTGTGTCATTGTCACCACGTTTATAACTAAAATCAGCATCCAGTAATGAAAAAACCAAATTGAAAATTTGTTAATTTAGGTCGCCAGTACACACTAAACTGTTTATCACTATCATGTTTTAATTTTCCAGTAGCACTGGCGCCCAATAAATTTTTTGTCTGCTCTGAACTAATCCTTGAATTTCCATAACTTAAGTTGATGTCCCACTCGCCTAACTTATTATCTGTTTGCGCAATTAACATTAATCCATCTACACCTAAAGCAACATCACGAAAAGCATCAAAATATAGGGATTGAGGCAAAATGATTGAAGGTCGAGTATGTGGTACGTCTCGGGTAGATGAATACAACCAATGGTAATTTTTGTTGCGGCCAATCTGGGCTTTAACCTGCCAATTTGCTTTATTAAATATTTGCCACTCTAAAAACAAATAATCGACTCTAAACCCATCTGGGTAGCGATTACCACCGTCTAAATATACGGCCTGACCTGCCACCCGAAAAGAAGGATTAATCCGATAAGAGCTGTTGATTCCTAATTCCGTCAGCTCAAGGGATACTCCGCCCTCATCCGTTACAAAGTTAGAATCATATGCCTGAATAATGCCCTGAGCCACAAAACCATTTAGCTTAAGTGATTCAGCAAAAAGCGAATTTGATTGAAATAGTAATCCCAAACAAATGAAAAGTGATGAAAGCTTCATATTTAGTTACTCCCCTAACACTTTAATAATATTGACATTGTCGTCATTCGCCAGCTGCATTACGTACCCAATAGCACCTGGTTTCTGACTAACACGTTCGAGCATCTCTAGCTCGCTTTGTACCTTTATTGGTTCCTCCCCTAATCCTGAATAAACCAATTTGTTCCATATACGATCAAGTTGATAAGGAAACATTCCAAGTACTTTAGTACTGAAAGTTTTGTGCGTTTGATGCTGATTTGAGAGCACATAAACAGTGATAGCTTGGTCATTAGACCACGCAGTTTGACGCATAGAGAAAATTCTTCGGATTTGTTCGACACTAATATTTTTAGATTCAACCGATGGATTCACCACAACACGTATCGCTGGAATTTGGCTATCTGCCGAAGAGGCTACAGATAAGAAACATCCTAGACTGACAAATAACATTGAGCGGAAATGTTGGCGAATTTGATTCAAAAACGAACTCCAGTCAGGGTGTATTTTTATACTAAATGAGTTTCAAAAAAAAGCCATAAATTAATAAAAATCAATTACATTTCAATCTTTTAGATTAGCTACAGTATGGCGCAATTTAAAATAATGACACTTTCGTATAAGGTAAAACCTGCTAAAGTAAGCATTGTTCTATTTACTCTCAAATATACGCATAAGCCATGACCACATCTTTTACACCCAGTACCAAGCAAAAAATTGTGTTACTCGGTTATTCATTAATTTGGCTTTTTATAATTCCTTTGGCACTTTGTCACTTTATTTATCAGATGCTCAGGCGCAAACCTGGCTACACAAAAGCACGTTTATCTCGTTATGGGTTTACCCAAAATCATGGCAACAATAAGGATGTTTTATTGATCCATTGCGCCTCTGTGGGTGAAGTGGTGGCAATACAAACTTTGGTTGAACAGCTATTAACTCAAAACCCTAAACAAAGTATTACCATCACAACCAATACGACCACCGGTGCAGATAGGGTTAAGTTGTTGTTTGCCGATCGTGTTGAGCATGCTTACCTACCCTATGATTTTCCGCTCTTTGTAACGCTTTTTCTAAAAACAAAACGTCCTACTAAAGTGCTCATAAATGAAATGGAACTGTGGCCAAATCTGTGCAATCAATGTTGGGGTTTGAGTATCCCTATTTTTATCATCAACGGTAGAATGAGTGAAAAGTCGACTAAGACCTATCAAAAATTTCCCTCTTTATTTAAGCCTATGTTTGAAAAAATTACTGGAATTTGTGCCCAAGACAATAGAGATTACCAAAACTATCTGACCCTTGGAGTGGCTCCTGAAAAGCTAACTTTGACCAATAATATTAAATTCGATCTGACCATTTCTGCTCAAGACATTGCACTGAGTCAAACAATAAGAACTAACTTTGCCTTAGAACAACGCCTACTAATCGTGGCTGGAAGCACCCATGAACCTGAGGAACAAATTTTATTAGAAGCCTATTTGGCTTTGGTGACAGCTTACCCACAGTTATTGTTAGTCATTGTACCTCGTCATCCTCAACGCTTTGAAAAGGTTCATCAACTATTACAAAAACAGAACATTGAAACCGTTTTGATGAGTGAAGCAAAAGCCTGCAAATCCGCTACTCAAGTGCTGTTATGCGATCAAATGGGTAAATTACGCTCTATCTACGCATTGGCAGATATTAGTTTTGTAGGTGGCAGTTTAGCTGATAGAGGTGGACACAATGCTTTGGAGCCTGCAGCTGTAGGTGTGCCTATTTTGATGGGAGAATCGACTTATAATAATCCCGCTATCTGTAAAGCTTTAGCCGATAGCGGTGCGTTACTGTCGGTGACAGATGCACATCAAATTGAGTCGGCCTGTAAAATCTGGTTAGACAATCCTGAACAAAGGAAACGCGCAGGTGAAGCTGGCAAACAAGTGTTAACGGATAACAGTGGCGCGATACAAAAAACCCTAGATGTCATAACGTCTTAACACCTACTCAAATAACACTCTTCTTTAGGAGAGCCCTATTGTAAGGTACGGAAAAACTCAATTAAACGAATTGCCTCGTCTTCCACACGATAACTAGTCTCAACTCGTTTTCGCCCTTCTATGCCCATTTGGGTTAGTTTTTCAGGATCAGATAATAATAAGTCCATTTTCTCAGTCACCGCTTGTTGGTTATTTACCGGCACAATATAACCATCAACTGCTGGACGAACTATTTCCTCCCACGCCCCAGCTTCGGTTGCTAGGACTGCAGCACCACTGCTCATTGCTTCCAATACGGTTAAACCAAACCCCTCGTTATCACTGAGTGCTGAAACCAAAGACAGGGCACTAAATATTTTAGGTATTTGTTCAAATGGCAATTCACCGGTAAAGATAATTCGGTCGGTCATATTGGCTTGTGCTGCTTTACTTTTTAATTGCTCGACAAACTCTTTATTGCTGGATGAAATTGCACCAACAACCACACAATGATACTCGGGATATTTGTCAAATAGCTCAATGCATGCTTCAACAAATAGATGCACACCTTTTTGTTTTCTGACACGGCCTAAAATACCAATGCCATATTTACCGCCATAACCTAAATCAGCCCAAGCTTGCTGTTTATCTTTAGCTGGAAGGTAGTCATTAACTTGCACGCCATGGGGATTGACTAAATTGGGGGGGTCACATAAAAAACCTGCCGATCTTTTACTTACCGCAATAACTGCATCCATTTTTCGCGTTAACCACACAGTTGAGGCAGAACGTTTACGCTGTGCAGCAGAACTAAATACCAACTTAATTTTTGCTCTGAACAAATATTTAAGTAGTACACCTTGGATCATTTCGTCTACTCGGCGGGCGTGAAAAATACGCCACTTGCCACTTTTGAGTGGTGTTCTACACATTTTTGCAGTTTGCCAAAAACTGATAGCCAATGCCTGGTCAGGTAAAAAATGGCGACCCATTATACGTAAGTTAATCAGCTCTTTTTGATAAGACATGACCTGCAACATCGTGGATGTCACACCCGAAAAATTTGAATTTGAGTTACCAATAATCAATTCAATTTCATCTGACTGTGATTCACTAGAAAGGTGCTTTTTCATAGATGGGGGTTACTCAATTTGTCGACACATAAAACAGCTATCTGAGTCTGCACTTACGTAAGTATTCCGTATACAATACGAATATTACTCCTGAGTCAAAATTGTAACATGGCTATTATCCAGCAAAAAACTATTAACTCACATGTCATGTTATTTGATGCAGAACATTTCTCTGAGCCCACCCCCCAAATGTTTACAGGTCAATATTGGCAAGCGCAAAATGCCATAACTGGCCAAGCCAAAGGCCGCGGCACGACCTATTTTTTCGAACATAACAAAAATGAATATGTATTACGTCATTATCGCCGAGGCGGGTTGATTGGCAAAGTGCTGAGTGACCAATATCTGTATACCGGACTTGAGCAGTCCCGTGCATGGCAAGAATTTACTTTACTGCAGCATATGCGCACCCTTGATTTAGCTTGTCCCGCGCCTATTGCTGCCATGTTAAATAGGAGAGGTTTGTATTACCAAGCAGATCTTATTTCAACAAAAATCCCCAATGCCCAAGACTTACACCACATTTTACTTAATCAAAACCTACCTGAGGATGTATGCCAAAAAATAGGTCAAACTATTGCCGAATTTCACAATCAGCAGATTTATCATCACGATTTAAATATCCACAATATTATGCTCGACAACGAACAAAAAGCTTGGTTAATTGATTTTGATAAATGCGCAGTAAAATCAGGCAGTGCTTGGAAGAGCACTAATATTCAACGCCTAAAACGCTCATTTGAAAAAGAACAGCGATTACACAAGATTCATTGGCAAACTGCTGATTGGCAAGCACTGCTATCTGCCTATAACCATACGGTAGAAAACAAAGCAGCTAATGCCTAATTAAGTCGGTATTTTATCTCAGCAAATATCAAGCTATCGGTTTCAGCATCGGCATTATCCACTTCTGCATATTCAATGCTTGCACCCAATTTAACTAACCAATCACCGTAATTAGTTTGATAAAAACCGCTAAGCCTGAATACTTTCTCACTCAGACCATTAAGAACAGGCGAAGGTGACTCTTTATCTTCATTAAGTGTTAGGCGATTAACAACTAGTTCAAATAAGTCACCATCGTGAAAGCTTTTATTCATACCTAGCGTGAGCATCCTGGCATCACTATCAAAACTACTACCTATAGAACGACCATATCGACGATAACCAGATTGATAAGTACAGTGCTCATAAAAACAATTTTTTTCATCGTTACCGGCATTAGAGCATGCAAAATTAGTGTCGCTAGACTCGACAAACACTTTATTGCCCCACAGGTAAGTTGATAAACCAATCAAATTAGCGTTATCGGTAACACGATAGTAGTCAATCGCATCTTCACCAATACGTTGCCCATATATGCTAAAAGGCCGATTGAACACCAGCATACTGTATTTAAAATCAAAGCCCGCGATGTGATTACCCGACTTGGATTCTAAAGCATCATCACAGCTTGTCTCACCGTTTACACATTCCGTTTGAAATGTAAGAACCTTAAACAAGTCACCAACAGAATTGGCTTGCCCCTCACCACCCCACATAGCACTCCATGACAACCCCACCTCTAAACCTGAAACGGGGCTGAAATTAAAACGCGTCATCCATAATTTAGTATCAGGCACTGTCCTTTGACTTTCTAATTGGCCAATTTGAGCTGTGAGAAACCAAGGGCCAAGGTAACTTAACCATTTATTTTCAGAACGGGTGGCTTGTGAGCGGGAAAAGCTGATAGAGGGCAAAGGCCTGGCATTATTAGACATAATAAGACTGCTAGATTGTGCTGGCCCCCACCACTGGTTCAATGATCCAACACGTAGATTCCAATCACCAAATTGATAAGCCAAAAAACTTTGGTCAAAATGATTTTTGCCTCCACGTTCACGGTTTGCAGAGACCTGCCCAGCCCAACGGCCAGCATAAAACTCTTTAGTAATGTTAAGTTTGACTTTTTCAGCCTGCACACCATTCAATCCGATGAATCGGCTGTTGTCCGTTGCTCCATACAGGCTAATAACTGACTGGCCCGTTTGTTTTTTATGCGCTTGTAAATAGTGTTTCAATCGCTGCGCTGAAGTGGCTGGAATACTTGGAAGAGATTGTATTTGGAGTTTTTCTAATTGCTCTGCAATGCCTTTCCAAGGAACAGGGTAACTGCTTACTGATGCGTCTAGTATTCTCCATTCCACCAGCACTTGTAAATCTTGATGTAGCTGTGGTTCAAGTGTACCTATCCAAGGAGAGCACCAACCTTTGATTGACCAGACTAGGCAAATAAAAAGACAGTAAAAATGTCTCTGTCGAACTTTTAACAACATCATCTCCAACAAAATATTTTTTAGTTTTTAAACTAGGGGGACTTAAATAATCTGCTTTGAAGACTACTTATAAATGACTAAATTAAATCAAACACACTTTAAGTATCAAAGAGCGGCTTTTACTAATCTTCAACTAACCGATATCATACGGAATATATTTAGCGAAAGCTAAAAACAATAAGCCTCAACGGCGGCTTTATTAGAAATTCAGCTTTTTAAAAGTAGGTAGCGGTGAATAGAATAATAACATTTGGAACCTATGATGTTTTGCACATCGGGCATATAAAATTGCTGAAGCGAGCAAAGTCTCTAGGCAGTCATTTAATAGTTGGAGTTTCATCTGATGAGCTTAATAGAGATAAAAAAGGGCGAGAACCTATTTATCCGCTAAAAAGCCGATTGGAAATCATCTCTTCATTAAAATTTGTAGACGAGGTATTCGTAGAAGATTCATTAGACTTAAAAGCCGAATATATTACTTCTCATAACGCAGACATTTTAGTTATGGGCGATGATTGGGAAGGCCGATTTGACCACCTAAAAAAGTATTGTGACGTAGTTTACTTACCTCGAACACCTTCTATTTCGACCACGGAAGTCATTGAAATAATCAAGGAAAAGGCGTGAAGCACTATCTATTTTATATTGCTCACAATTACGCATTTGAAATATTACGCCCTTTGCAACAAGAGATCCGCAGTCGTGGCGACAGTATTGCTTGGTTTGTCGAGGGAAACGAAATAAATCCTGATTATTTTCATCAAGATGAAAAAGTATTAGATACTGTAAAACAAGCAGTAGATTACAACCCTAGAGCCATATTAGTGCCAGGAAATTTAGTGCCAGACTTTATTCCTGGTTTAAAAGTACAAATTTTCCATGGTTTTGAGTGGAAGAAAAAAGGACATTTTCGTGAGCGAGGGTGTTTTGACTTATATTGTACCCAAGGTCCATTTTTCACTAGTCGATTCGAGCAAATACGTACAACTCACCCGCACTTTTCTGTAGTAGAAACAGGTTGGCCCAAAACAGATACATTATTTAATGCTCCAGTCTACGACTGGCCAAATAAACGTAATGTGAAAACAATACTTTATGCTCCTACTTTTTCACCCGCATTGACTTCAGCAAGTGCCTTATTTGATGAAATAAACAAATTAGCTAAGACCTATAAAGACTGGCAATGGATAATTAAATTTCATCCCAAAATGGCAGAGAATATAGTTCAACAGTATCAAAGTATAAGCAGTGACAACCTACATGTAATAGAAACCTCTGAGCTCGCTCCTGTTTTACAAACGGCTGATGTAATTGTATCTGATACATCATCAATAATTACTGAATTTGGCTTACTTAATAAACCAATTGTCACTTTCAAAAATAAAGAACCGGAAGCCCATTTATTGAATATATTCGAGCCCACAGACTTATTTTCAGCCATTGAACAAGCTTTAAAAGCAGACCAATCATTACTAAAAAAAATCAAACATAATACAAGTTTGATGCACCCTTACTTCGATGGAAAGTCCTCAGCACGTGTATTAGATGCGGTAGAAAAAACAATTCAATCACCTCCTTTAGGGTTAAAAGCTAAGCCACGCAATCTATTCCGAAAACTTAAGATGCGAAAAAAGCTTGGCTATTGGAATTTTTGATACTCACTATTAAGACAAATAAATTAGTAAAACTCATCCGACTTGGGTTAGCCTTAAACCAAATTAAGCAAATACATTTATTATGCACAGAAAAGCGATATACCCGGGTACGTTTGATCCAGTCACTAACGGCCATGCCGATCTAATTGAACGCGCAGCCAAAATGTTCCCTACTGTGATTGTTGGTATCGCCTCTAATCCAAGTAAAAAACCCTTGTTTACCTTAGAAGAGCGGGTTGAACTGATCAAACAAGTCACCGCACATTTGGATAACGTTGAAGTGATTGGTTTTACCGGCTTGCTGGCTGATTTTGCTGAGAGCCAAGGTGCTACAGTTTTGCTCCGTGGTTTACGCGCGGTATCTGATTTTGAATATGAGTTTCAACTGGCCAATATGAACCGAAGGCTCAATCCAAATTTGGAAAGTGTGTTTATGACACCTGCAGAAGAAAATTCATTTATATCATCCACTTTAGTTAAAGAAGTCGCTTTGCACAGAGGCCGTGTAAACGAATTCTGTCACCCAGCAGTGATTGACGCTTTACAACAAAAGCTACATAACAAAGAGCCTAAGTAAAGCGCTCTTTGCCACGCTGAGAGCACCCTCTTAGCGTTGGCAGGTTTCACAGTAAAAAGTGTTACGCTGCCCAATAGTGACTGACTTAATGGTTGAGCGACACGCATCGCAATTTTCACCCGCTCGACCGTAAACCAGCAGTTGTTGTGCAAAATACCCAGGTTGCCCATCTGCTTGCATAAAATCTTTAAGCGTTGTACCGCCTTGCTCAATCGCGCTGGCTAACACTTTTTTAATAATGTCTGCGAGTTGCACGTAACGTTTTTTAGTGACTTTGTTGGCTGGTTTTCTAGGATCAATGCCGGCAATAAATAATGATTCGTTAGCATAAATATTGCCAACCCCCACTACTATTTTATTGTCCATTATAAAATTTTTCACCGCGACAGATTTACTGCGAGACAACTCAAACAGTCTAGCGCCATCAAATTCATCGGTTAGTGGCTCAGGACCAAGTGACGCTAACAAACTTAGCGTAGGCTCATCACGGCCTTGCCATAGACAAGATCCAAACCTCCGTGCATCGTTAAAACGCAAACATACGCCATTTTGCATAACAATATCCAAATGATCGTGTTTCTTCACCTCAGTATCAGAGTCAACGACACACAACTTACCCGACATGCCTAAATGCAGAACTATACTGCCTTTGCTGGTATCTAATAGTAAATATTTTGCTCGGCGCCTGATGGAAGTGATAACCAAACCTTCAGCTTGATGTATATCTTCTGGAATTGGCCAGCGTAATTGGCGCTTACGCACGATGATGGTTTGAATAACTTGATTTTCAAGGTGAGGACTAATGCCTAACCGACTTACTTCCACTTCTGGTAATTCTGGCATGTTTTACTCGGATAAAATTAACATTGAATAACGAGGACTGATTAGCTGATATGTTTTTTGGTCGACTTTCACTAAGGTTTTATCCGCCAGTTGCATAAACTGATAGCCAATAGGCAACGCCTGGCCCGCAAACCAGACTTTTACTAAGGGGCCAGACAACTGCCCACTTAGGTCTTGGTCAAATAGGCTAACCTCAGCTTTGTTCCAACTTTCAACTAAGCTTACAAGCCTTTCATTACTATACATTCCAGATGCTGCTCGCCAACCTTGACCAATTCGCTCTACCTTTTCTTGCTCAAACTGCATGGTAGTGATTGTCATATTCGCAGGCACAAGAGTGAGTATAGATGAAGTCTCATCGCTTTCTTCATTTAGAAAATTACTACTGAAATTGAATAACACGATCAGTATTAACATACTGACAATGATGACATTGTTCCAAGCCCGCTGAGATAACTTGATCATATGAAACTAAAACCGACTAAGTATGTATGGCCATTATGACATAAGGCGTAATACCAATCCCAGCAAAGAAGTATTCCCTCAGAAAGTGGCAGGTATAAACGCAAAAAACCCGGCAAAAGCCGGGTTCTTCAGGAGACAAAACCAATAAATTTACTTGATTTTAGCTTCTTTAAACAAAACGTGCTGACGAATTTTAGGATCAAACTTTTTGATCTCCATTTTGCCAGGCATATTACGTTTGTTTTTATCTGTAGTGTAATAAAAGCCTGTACCAGCACTAGACACTAATTTAATTTTTTCGCGCATAATCTGCTTCCTTAAACTTTAACACCGTTGGCACGCATATCAGACAATACTGTATCGATGCCTTTTTTATCAATAATACGCATACCTTTAACAGATAAACGTAATTTCACGAAACGGTTTTCACTTTCAACCCAAAAACGGTGGGATTGAAGGTTTGGCAAAAAACGACGACGAGTCGAATTTTTCGCGTGAGAGCGGTTGTTACCTACCGCTGGACGCTTGCCTGTAACTTGACATACTTTGGCCATGGCCTTTGTCTCCAAACAATCTAAAAAATTTAGCTCTGACTCACATTTAATCGTAATCAATCTATGTGTCAGCTAACGCTATTAACAAGAGGGCGCATTTTATACAGTAAACTAGGGATGAGTTCAAGAATAATGTGCAGAAAAACAACTCTTTTATTACGAATTGGGCGAATCTGCTACCTATTCATAGTTTTGATGACTTTGTAGCCATTTCTGGGGAAGCGGGTTTGCATCTTCGAGAGCAATGAGACTCTCTGTTGTCTGTTTCTAAAGTAGAAAAAAATTTGCTTATACAATTTAAATATTCGACGCCTTTTTGATTTTTTACGAGCGCCCTTATTTTCAATATCACTGCCGATGCTTTCGTTTATTGCAAATGGGTAGGGCTGTAAACCAAATACTTCAAGGTCATTTTCCCACCAATGCTGAATATCCATATCCACAGGTCGACCAAATTTTTCAGACATGGCCAACAGGTGTTTAGCTCCTAGGAAACTGACTAATTGTGCGCAAGTTTTAGCGGGTATTTTATTATAAACACCTAAATTTGCATTGCCTAATTTTTCCGAAAAAACCACTTTTCGCTTGATAGGAAACTCCGCCAACTTAATACAATGCCAAGGTTGTTTAATCCGGGCTACATCATTTATCAGCCTTGATATGTCGGCGTTATTAATAAAATCATCTTCAAGCACTAAAGCAAAATCTAAGTGCTCATCTACAATTTTTTGCCACACTTTTCTGTGGCTAAGGTAACAGCCAATTTCGCCATGGGTTAATGCGCAATGATACTGCTGACGATTCAAATTATCGTCGTAAAATTGTCTTAACTCATGATGCCCTAACTTACTTCCATCGACCGCACTAACTCTTTCAAAGTCAAATTCACATAGCTGATTTCGACTTTCTCTCATTCTAGATGTAGACGTGTCTAAGTTAATAACAAAAATTTTACTCGAAGCCTTAGTCATATTCCCTCACAGATCTATTTTGGCCATTAATTGGTAAAAATGATGGCGGCAACTTAGTTCTTAATTGGAAATTAAGTTACCTTCATGGAAGATTTTTGATGATACAAAACCGGAGAAACAAAGACTGGTTAATAATTGTTCTAAAATGTAATCAAATGGTGGAGTGGGTTACATTTGGTCTAAGAGATTAGTTATTTAATATGCAGAATAATGAATGACTGGGAAGGCATTTATATTTAGAGCAATCCCCTTTGCGCAAATGAAACTGCAATGCCATCTCCTATCACGAAGTGATCGAGTACCTTGATATCCATTAAGCTAAAGGCATCAATAACCCGTTTGGTGATACTTTTGTCTGCCTGACTCGGTTCTGCAACACCGGATGGGTGATTGTGGGCGAGTATGACTGCAGCGGCATTATCAATTAGTGCTTGTTGTACTAAAACTCGAGGGTAAACAGATGCGCTATCTATGGTGCCATAAAACATAGGGCGATATTTTATGAGTCTATGTTGGCTGTCGAGTAATAACATAGCGAATACTTCATGCGGTTGATCTCTGAGTTTTGCAATTAGATACGCTTGAGTTTGCTCAACAGAGCTGAACACATCAGTTTTGTCTAATGCTTCAGCCATATAACGCTGACTCATCTCCAAACAGGCTTGTAATTGAGAAAATTTAGCCTGGCCTAAACCTTTCGCACGACAAAAATCATGCTCCGAAGCACCTAGTAACCCACGCAAACTACCGAATTCTGTCAGCAGGTTTCTAGCAAGATCAATAGCACTACAATCTTTAATGCCGGTACGTAAAAATATTGCCAAAAGCTCGGAATCGGAGAGTGCAGCGGCGCCTTGAGCTAGCAGTTTTTCTCTGGGCCGCTCATGCTTTGGCCAGTCTAAAATTTTCATGCGTCCTTGCCTATTCGATCAATTATACACTGCAGTTTCAAGGTTATTAGTTGTCTAAACTTCAAAATAAGCCTAGCAAATGGAAGCTATTCCAGCCAATAATGTGACTATTGAGCCTAGCAACATGTCAAAAAGAGCCAATGCAACTCAAAAACATCAATATTATTTTAGGCATTACAGGCGGCATTGCAGCCTATAAAACCCCAGATTTAGTGCGCAAACTCGTTGCCAAAGGTGCAAATGTGCGCGTGGTAATGACTGATTCAGCTAAAGAATTTGTTAGCCCATTGGCATTACAGGCTGTGTCTGGCAATCCCGTTTCTGATAATTTGTTAGATAAAGACGCAGAAGCCGCTATGGGCCATATTGAACTGGCCCGTTGGGCTGACATGTTGTTGGTTGCCCCAGCCACTGCCAACTTTATGGCTAAATTAACCTATGGTTTAGCAGACGATTTATTGTCTACCTTGTGCCTTGCCACGCCGGCTCCTATTTATATTGCGCCGGCGATGAATCAGCAAATGTGGTTCGCAGACGCAACTCAAGCTAATTTGAAAATATTGGCACAACGTAAAATCCAATTTTTGGGTCCTGCTCAAGGTGAACAGGCCTGTGGTGATGTGGGTCCAGGGCGTATGCTTGAACCCCAAGAAATTGCAGATTTATTGGTACCAGAGTCACTAGAACAACTATTGGCAGGTAAACGTATCACTATAACCGCGGGTCCAACTCGTGAAGAAATTGATCCAGTGCGTTACCTATCAAATCATAGCTCAGGGAAAATGGGCTATGCCCTCGCCACAGCAGCGCAAGAACTAGGGGCAACAGTGACTTTAATCAGTGGCCCTGTAAATTTACAGCCACCAGCGCTAATTAAGACAGTATCAGTAATAAACGCGCAGCAAATGCATGATGCAGTGATGCAAACAACTGATACCTGCGATATTTTTGTAGGCTGCGCCGCAGTAGCTGATTATCGAGTACAACAAAAGACCGAACAAAAAATCAAGAAGTCAGATAGTGAGTTAACACTTACTTTTATTAAAAACCCTGATATTCTTAGTGATGTAGCACATTTGGCTAATGCACCTTTTACTTTAGGTTTCGCCGCAGAAACACAAAACTTGCGCGAGTATGCCTTAGATAAGTTGCAGCGTAAAAAGCTCAATATGATTGCTGCAAATGATGTATCTGATAGTACAATTGGTTTTAATAGTGAGCAAAATGCACTTAACGTATTTTGGTCAAAGGGTGAAAAAAAGCTAGAAGTTGCCGATAAGCAACTGCTAGCTAGGCAATTAATGCAACTAGTAGCCCAAAGATACATAGAAGATACTAACGACTGACGCCACTTTCGCCTAGGAACCCAGAATGCCAGCAACAAAACGCCCCAATCGCCGTGCGCAAATTCTTCAAGCACTGGCGAGCATGTTACAAACTAACCCCGGACAACGCATCACCACTGCCAAGCTAGCTGCGCATGTTGGTGTATCAGAAGCAGCTTTATACCGCCACTTCCCAAGCAAAGCGCGAATGTTTGAGGGGCTGATTGAGTTTATTGAAGAAACCTTATTTTCTCGTATCAATAAAATAATCAATGAAGAAAAAGACACTGCAACCCGTTGTCAGCTTATCTTGCATCTTATTTTAGGTTTTGCCGAAAAAAACCCGGGGATCACTCGTATTTTAAATGGCGATGCTTTAATGGGTGAACAAGACAGGTTAAGAGAGCGTATTGCGCAACTGTTCGAACGTTTAGAAACGCAACTAAAACAAGTATTGCGCGAACGTAAATTACGCGAAGGTAAAACTTTGCCTGCTGATGAAGGGATCATTGCTAATATATTAATTTGTTTTGCGGATGGACGAATTAATCAATTTATTCGAAGTGAATTTACCAAAAGACCCACAGATAATTTTGCCGAACAATGGCAATTAATTAATAGGCAGTTTTTTGCGTAGGGCTCTAAAATATAAACAAAAAAGCGGACTCAATTAAGTCCGCTTTTTTATCTAACTTGAGTTTTATAGACTGCTATTTCGAAAAGGTATCCCCAAAAAAGTCCCCTTCATTCCATCTAGATCGTTGTGCTTGGTTGGCCAATGTCAAACCTATGTGATAATTCACCTCAGTAAACTTGGTCGCGGCTTTCCAATTAAAGGGCTGGCTAAAATCATCGCCAGGTTTATGATAATTAGTTTTAAGAAAATGACTAAACTGCTTACCACCGTCAATGTCAGGATCTGCCGATTTAAAACCAGACATTAAAAATACCGAAGGAATACCTTGTTTTACAAAACTATAATGGTCAGAGCGAGTAAAGAGCGCCTGATCTGGCATTGGATCTGGACTTAACTCTAAACCAATTTTTTCAGCCGCTTTTGCTACAGAACTTTTCATATCACTATGGTTTGCACCAAATGCAATAACGTCATTAAATTCGTAGGTCAGTATTGGCATATCAAGATTTACGTTAGCGACCATTGAGCCCATAGGTACAGTAGGGTTTTGCGCAAAATAATCTGAGCCCAACAGCCCTTTTTCTTCACCTGTTACCGCTACAAACAAAATAGAACGTTTAGGACGCTCATCGAGTTGACTCAACAACCGGGCCGTTTCCATTAATACAGATGTACCTGAGGCATTATCCATAGCACCATTGTTAATTTTGTCTTTCTTTACCGTCTTAGCAAAACCAAGGTGGTCAGAGTGAGCAGAATACACTATGTATTCGTTTTTAAGGCTAGGGTCAGAGCCTTCTAGGATTGCAGCCACATTTGGGCTAGAGATAGCCTTGTGAGTGCTTTTAGATTCGAGTTGGATCTCCATAGGCAAATCAAATCCCTTAGGTGACTCATCTTTTTCCAACATCCCATAAATTTGCTCTAAATTTTGTTGCGCATCTGCAAATACAAGCTCTGCCGCTTCTTTACTGAAATATGCCGAGCCATTAATTTTCGGATAAACACCAGAAGGTTTTCCATCATTATCTAACCACCTAACAGTAGGTGTATGTATGTAATTTAATAAGTTTTGATAGGGCCTTACTTTTTCAGCTGTTGGGGTGCTGATGGTAACAAAGCCGATCGCACCATTTTCAGATGCGTGACGGAGTTTTTCGCGGCTTGAACCAAAATGCGCTCCTTCTTCACTAGGAAAAGACTTAGGTTTACCCGATAAGGCGACCACTACTTTTCCCTTTACATCCATATCTTGATAGTCATTGTGTTGCAATTCAGGGGCAACAATACCGTACCCAACAAACACTAACTTACCCGCCATCTGAGTCGTTTCTTCTATTGGATTAGGAGAGGTGAGAAACTGTTTTGGATAACTTAGTGCCATGTCACCTTGTGAGCCCGTTAACGACAACTTGATTGAAGATTGGTCAATATAAGCTTGAACAAAATTCACTCTCTGCATATAAGTGCCATTATCACCCGCTGGTGTTAGTCCATATTTTTCAAATTCAGCAGCAATATATAATGAAGCGATTTCGTGGCCTCGAGCCCCAGTGTCTCTGCCCTCTAACAGGTCATCAGATAAAAACCTAATATGCGACTTAATCCGTGATGCATCAGCAGTAACGTCTGATGTTTGTTGAACTTGTTCAGATTGACACGCAACTAATAGTACAGCCGTCAAAATGATGCAAAAACCTAGATTTAACTTCATTATTATCCCCATTCATGTGTTTCAATTGTTTTATTTGTCAGACTAAGCGAGATGCCTAACCACTACAACCTTGACAGATAATTTAACTCGGCTACCCTGTGAAGAACACATATTCTGCCAAGACTAGTTGATTACTATGCCACGTAAAGCCCAATACAACGTTGATGCCGTATTAAGCCAAGCCATTGATGTCTTTTTGGAACATGGCTATCACGGCGCCATTATGGATGAAATTATTGCCAGAACTGACTTCAATAGAAGGGGGTTCTATATTGAATTTGGCAGTAAGCAAACTTTTCTTTACATGGTGTTAAAACACTATCAAACCGTGCATCTACATAAAGTAATGCAACATTTAGAATCTAATCAAGGGCTTGATTCTATTAGTGCATTTTTTACTGATTACGTTGAACATATCAAAGGCAAAGGGTGCTTGTTGATCAACTGCATTACCGAATTGGGCTTTGATGATCAAAAAGTACAACAAATAGGCCGCCACTATCTAGACCGATTACAAATAGATTTTATTGGTTGCTTAGAAAAGGCTCAAGGTTTAGGTCAAGTACATGCTCATATTAATATAGAGTCAACCGCACTGCAGTTAACCAGTTATGTTCAGGGTTTTGCCGTCAATGCTATTTTGGCTGGTGATACTGATGAATTACAACTGGCCACTCAGGCTTTATTAGGCCCTTTAGCAGTTAGACAATAATTTAAATTTTTCTGCCGCTCGCTTATTTTCTTTCTAATGATCAATAAATAACGCATTAGGTTACTGCTCGATAAAAATATCACAGCACAAGCTTTTATCAGCCTTGCTATTGGCCAGTCCATCTCCATTGATAGGTAACGTGTCACATCCTATTTTTATCCCGTATAGTGTTACGGGGAAGTAACTTAATATATTGAGTGGTTATTATGTCCAGTGAAAAACATTTGTTCCGCATCCAATTTATCGCCAATGGTGAACGTTATGAACTTTATGTTCGAGAAGTTTGCCAAGGAAGCATGTTTGGATTTATCGAAATAGGTGACTTTGTTTGGGATACCCACACCAGTTTAGTGCTAGACCCTAGTCACGAAAAACTTAAAGATGAGTTTGCTGATGTCACGCGTACATACGTTCCTATGCATAGCGTGTTACGTATAGATGAAGTGAAAAAACAAGGCACCTCAAAAATCAGCGCATTGTCAGATAAGGTGACAGCCTTCCCTACTCCAATTTATACACCTAAAAACACACCTAAATAAAAGCCATTTACTCAAGGGTAGAGATATGAAAAAGTTTTGCTGTTTATTGTTATTGAGCCTTTTTTCCTACGTATGTTCTGCTTCAGTAGCCACTAAGTTACAGCCGTTGCTCGATGAAATTTGGCAATATGAATTGTCTATTAGCCCTATCCTAGCAACGCGACAAGGCATACATGACTTTGATGACAAATTGGCTGATATCACTCCTAAAGCGCTGGCGAAACAAGACTCTCGATATCACGATTTCTTAAAAAAACTGTCCCAGATTGATAAAGCCAAGTTAAGCAGGGCTGAACAAATCAGCTTATTAATTCAACAAAGACGTTTACAAAACTATGTCGACCAATACCGTTTTAACGCGCACTATATGCCACTTACAGCAGAGTCGGGCTTTCATAGTGGATTAGCGTTTTTACCTCGCTCTAGTCGCTTTAAAAACATGGTTGACTATCAAAATTACTTAGCTCGGCTTGCGCAATTCCCCACTTATTTTGAACAACAAATTTATTGGATGAAAAAAGGTCTACAAACTGGTTTTGTGCAACCTAAAGTAGTACTGCAAGGTTTTGAAGATTCAGTCAAAGCCTTTATACATGACTCACATGAAGACAGTGTATTTTATGTACCCTTTAAAGATTTTCAGGATGCTAACGTTGACTCCATGCAACAACAAAAATTACGTGAGCATGCTAGTGAAATTATCACAAACCAGGTATTTGCTGCTTACCAAAAATTTTATGACTTTTTAATCACTGACTATATTCCCAATAGTAAAGAAAATATCGCCGCTAAGTCTTTACCAAATGGTGCCGCCTTTTATCAAAACCGTAGTGATTTTTATACCACGACTAACATGTCGGTAGATGATATTCATTCATTAGGTTTGAGTGAGGTGAAGCGTATTCGTGGCGAAATGCAGAGCATAGTCAATCAGCTTGAATACGACGGCGATATAAACCAATTCATTCAATATTTACGGACTGACAAAAAGTTTTATGCTCAAACAGCAGATGAACTGATTAAACAAGCTTCATATATCGCCAAAAAGATGGATGCCAAGCTACCTCAACTATTTAATTATTTACCCCGCACGCCATACGGTGTGGAGCCAGTACCTAAAAGTATCGCACCGAAATACACAACAGGGCGTTATATTTCCCCCACCAAAGATAACCAACCTGGTTATTACTGGGTTAATACCTACGCCTTAGACAAAAGACCTTTATACGCACTTACTGCGTTAACGTTACACGAAGCCGTACCGGGCCATCATTTGCAAATATCTTTATCTAGAGAAATGCAGGATTTACCTGAAGTGCGACGTTATACCTATATTTCTGCATTTGGCGAAGGGTGGGGATTATATTCAGAATTTTTGGGTAAAGAAGTGGGAATGTATAACGATCCCTACGATGAATTTGGTAGATTAAGTTATGAAATGTGGCGCGCTTGCCGCTTAGTGGTAGATACAGGTATGCATATCAAAGGTTGGTCAAGACAAAGAGCAATCGATTTTATGTTAGAGAACACTGCGTTATCCGAGCATAATGTCACAACTGAGATTGACCGTTACATATCTTGGCCAGCCCAAGCGTTATCATACAAAATAGGTGAGTTGACGATAAAAAAATTACGGGAACAAGCTGAGCAAGCTTTAGGCGATAACTTTGATATACGCACATTTCATCATGCGGTGTTAGAACATGGGTCGGTTCCCTTGTCTATTTTGGAAGAAAACATTCAAAATTTTATTACACAACAATAAAGAAGTTTTATTCTTCGAGGTTATTAATGATTGAGTTCGGTGTAATTGCTTTATTAATTTTGGCACTCATCTTTATGGTGATGAATGGTAAAAGTACTCAGCGAGAGCTAAAACAAATTAAACGCGCTCACAAGTTACTTCAATCACAAAATAAATACTCTTTGGGCATAGTGATGGCTATGTCTACACAACTACAATATGTTTTTCAGACTAAGTTGGCTGCACTTAATAGTCATGGACTTATCAAACGCCAAGACTATGACATCGCACATTTTGTTCTTGAAAATTTTCAATTTATTATTGTGCAATGCTGCCAACACAATGAAACAGTAGAAGTAGCTGTGCGCAAAGCACTTAAAGGTCAAGCGCTGACAATTGAATTTGTCAGCCAATTTATTGCTCGTCAACCTTCTGAAGTAAGGGTGCCTTGGTGTAAAAATACGGTAGATGGTTTTATTGCAGCTTGTGGGAATTTGGTTTCAGATAAGGTTAAAACTCAACCAGAAGTAGAAGAAACCAACCCAACTATTAGCTAGCCTGCACCTTGGCATCGACTTAATAAACATTCAAACTCTGTTTGCTGCACTGGCATAATGGATAACCGGCCTCCCTTTTTCACTAATCCTATATCGGTGATTTCTGGCATGTTTTTGATTGTTTTAAGAGGTAAGATTTTCGAAAATTTTTGCTTGAATTGAATATCAACCATCATCCATCTAGGTTTGTCTTTGGGTGACTTTGGGTCAAAGTATTTACTTTCAGGATCAAATTGAGTGTGATCGACATAACCTTCTTTTACCACCTCAGCGACCCCAACTATCCCAACGTCTTTACAGCTAGAATGGTAAATAAAAACCTGATCCCCAAGCTTAACCTCATCACGTAAAAAGTTACGAGCCTGATAATTACGGATCCCATCCCAATGTTCTGTTTGGTTAGGCATCGCTATTAAGTCATCAATACTGAAGGCATCAGGCTCTGTTTTAAACAACCAATATTGCATCAGTGTCCCCCTAATTAGTTAAACAAGATACGTCTTAGTCTAACAGGCATTAAATAATTCTCAGCAAAGAAAAAACTTAGGGATATGCCTTAACTAAATTTCTCGTTTTACTCGACCGCGCGATAGCCAATTCTAAAACCGCCCCAATGTTTACCATCTACATATATGGGCAATGACAAATCGTGCATCACTTCCCCAGTGTCACGCTTGTATGTTTGCAACAAGAATTTTTCAGTGTTTTTCCCACACCTTGCGCCCGTATAGTCATTAAAAATACGCTTAGTACGACTATTGACTAAATCTTGCTCATAATTTCCCGTCATGGCTTTACTGTATTTTTTATTGTGTGTTGGGAAGTAACCATTTTTATCCACGGCGCCAGCAAAAATAATAAAGGGTTGTTTTTCAAGAATTGGTTCCTGAATGCTAGGCAGTTTTAAATCGGTAAATTTTTGCGGATTAGTATTTTCTACAGGCAAATAATTGAAGTCGAACAACGCTCTTTGAGTTATCTCATTATTCTTAATTGCTGATTCAAACAGCTTACCAATCTGTTGTGCAGACTGTGTTGCGACTTTTTGTACCTGTGCATTTTGTTCATCTTCAAGCTCAAATACATCTAATTGTCTAAAAATATCTTCAGTTTGGTTACTAAGAGAAATAGCCTGCGCAGAAACATCTTTTAAGTCATGCTCTAATTGTTTAGTTGTTTCATGCAATTGCAGCACATTAGTACTGATCCCATGATTGGTTTCTCCATGGGAACTCACACTCTGTTTTACTTGTGACATCACCTTAGCTGCTTCAGATGACGACACGCTGGCATCTTGGATAAGACTAGATGTTTGACTGATTACACCCGACATCACACCGCTAGCTTCAGCCACCTTTTCAATTGATTCAACAGAGTCATGGCTGGATTGATTTATCTCTGATAATACATTGTCGATACCTTTAGTCGCATCAGCCGTTTTTTTCGCGAGGTCTCTTACTTCATCAGCCACCACGGCAAAACCACGGCCCTGCTTTCCAGCTCGCGCGGCTTCGATTGCCGCATTTAAAGCTAACATATTAGTTTGATCAGCTAACTGATTAATGGTGGTGGTAATACTACCTATGGACTCTGCACTCGATTTAAGTTTCGATAACATATCCTTAGCATGTTCAATTTGGGTCGCTAATGTACTTTGCTGTAACAGCAGTTGCTCTAGTAAAACTTTGCTTTGTTGGGTTTTTTCGTCTGAGTCATTAATTTGATTTTCTGCTAAATCCGCAAATTCTAATAACTCATCATTACCCTGCTCCAAACTGGTAATGCTCTCAGCTATTTGCTGAGCATTATCAACCTGAAGATTAAACGTTTTAGTCAGCGTATCCAGAAAATGTGAAACTATTGCCCCACCAATAGCAATACGACTTGAACCTTTGCTTATATGTTTTGCAACTAGTTGATAATCTTTTTCGGGGGGAATAATATCTTCAGCGATATTGGCCTGACGACCAGCAAGCCATGTAAACACTGCTGCCAGCGAAGAGGCAACGACAGCGAGCAACCACCATGGAGTAGAAAAATAATCTAATATTAAAATACATATTAGAACGACAAAAAATTGCAGTGTGATTAATTTCATATGTCTTTCTTTTTCAGCAATAAATGATGTAAATGAGTTACACAATCAAGTTATCGACCAAAATAAGCTAAAATATAACAAATTAACATAAGCCATTGGTCTTAGACCAATATAAGCACCTATTGCGTGCCAACTAGATTATTAGGCTGCTAAGAGCCTCATAATAAACAATTAAAAAATCACATGAAAATCTGCAAACAACGAAACAACATTGTTATGTTGTCTTAAAATCTTCCCCCTTTGTAAACAAACAAACGTCAAACTTGCATCTTTTAGAACCTTCAATATACTGTATATAAATACAGTATATTTGTGATGTTATGCACCCTACTATTTCTTATCTGAAAAATAAAAACCTGCTCTGGCAGGCGAATCATACTCAATCTTCTGATAACGGACAGCACACCGGATTTAAGGAATTAGATAATGCATTACAAGGAGGATTTCCAGAGTATGGTGTCATTGATATTCGCAGCCAAATTGGCATTGGTGAGTTGCGTTTATTACTGCCTAGCATCCTTACTAGACAACAACAAAGACAGACTGAATTAATCACACTTATCGCACCACCGATGTCGATTAATAGCGAAATGTTAGCTGAATTTGGTTTTACACTCGATCAAGTGATGGTGGTGCAACCCTCATTAAACAAACAAGTTTTGTGGAGCGCCGAGCAGAGTCTCAAAAGTGGCTGCTGCCACAGTGTGGTTTTGTGGCATGTTTCGTTATCAGTCACGCAAGTCAAACGCCTACAATTGGCCGCAGAAAAAGGTAATAGTTTACTTTTTATCATACGCCAGCCTCAGCAAGAACATATCTCTTTACCCGTCACTTTAGGAATAAAACTCAGCCCTTCTAAAGTCGGTATAAACGCACAAATAACTAAGCGCAAAGGCAGTTGGTCTAATGCTCCATTTAATATCTATATGGGAGCTTATTGGCCTGAATTGAGCCAATCTGAAGACAACAATGTGTTGCTATTCCCCTCTCGTGCATATCGCGCGGGATAAACCACTTTTAGTACTTTATTATGCAAAACATTTGGCTATATCTGTATTTTCCTAATTTACAATTAGATGCATTGCTGCAACAAAATCCTGAGTCAAATATCCATTCACAAGCTTATGTGATCTTAGATGAACAGACTAATCAAGTATGCCAACTCAATCACACCGCTTACCAAGCGGGCATTCGTTTAGGCATGGGGTTAGGCACCGCAGCTATGTTAAAGGGAGATTTACAGGTTATCGCTTACCAAGAAGCAATCACTAAAAATAGGCTTAATGATATTGCCCAAAACCTATATTTAGTCACAAGCGACATCTGCTTTTTCAACGAAAATAGTTTGTTATTACGGGTACATAACATGCTTAATTTATATGGCAATTTAACATCTTACTGGCAGGTCGTGCAGCATCAACTACTTCAGCAAAAAGTGAATTTTCATTATGCCACAGGGCACTCCCCCTTAGCCGCTAAGTTACTGGCTATCAGGGCTTGGGATCAGGTAACCGATAACGTAGATACAATCAAACAAGCTATTCAAAACACTTCTTTACAGCACACAGATCTTACAACTAAAGCGGTTGAAAAATTACAACGAGTGGGCGTGCATACTATACAAGCACTACTCAAAATTCCTCTTGCTGATGTTGCCAAACGATTTGATATAGAAGTCGCTACTTACATTGGCAAACTTACGGCGCAAATAACCCATCCTGTTAATTTTTTCCATCCGAAGAAGCATTTTGACCGAGTGATAGAATTGTTATATGACATAGAAAACATTCAGATTTTACAAGCACCATTAAATCAACTTTTACAAAATTTAGAGCAGTTTTTAAAAGCACGTGACTTGTTAACCCAAACGTTGGTGTTCACTCTTAGCCAGAGGGATGAAAAAATGATCGAGTTAAACATTCATTCCCAGCAAGGCGAATATTTGGCTAAGTATTGGGCAGTATTAATATCGTTGAAATTAGAAAACATCACACTCAGCGCGCCTGTTTTTGCGATCCGCTTAGTAGTAGAGAACAGCTATATCAGAACGCCGGACAAAAGCGATTTATTTGCAGGTAAGCAAGGTAGACTATCACGTTTACAGTTGATATCACTACTTCAAGCAAAACTGGGTGAAGACGCCGTATCCACCCCTACATTAAACAATGATTATCGACCTGAACGGGCAATTCAAAACTCCAAACGACTAGCTAAATCGATACAACCTTTTCAACTTTATGCCTTACGGCCAAGCTTTTTATTAACCCCTCCTCAACGCTTACAAGAAAAAATCTCCATTGCTTATGGACCAGAACGCATTGAAACAGGTTGGTGGGACACTAAACCTATCACCCGTGACTATTTTATAGCCTTCAATCAACTTGGTCAGTGGTACTGGGTGTTTAAAACGCCACGGGGTGATTGGTATTTACATGGGGTGTTTAGTTGATGGCAACAAACAATCACTATGCTGAATTATTATGCCAAAGTAATTTTAGCTTTTTGCGTGGTGCATCTCATCCACAAGAGTTAGTTAAGCAAGCGACTTTTCTCGGTTATCAAGCTATTGCTATAACCGATGAATGCTCGGTGGCAGGGATCGCCAGAGCATACACCGCGATTAAAGAGCATGAACTTAGCATCAAGTTAATCATTGGCAGTCTATTTCGTTTTGATGAGGAGCTTGAGCTAGTTTTATTATGCCCTGACAGACTGGCTTATGCAGAGTTATGCAGAACGATTACTAATGCCCGTAAACGCGCTCCCAAAGGTGAATACCAACTCAATAAGTGGGACTTACTTGGGATCAAACATTGTTTAGCCATATGGTTACCCAATGGCGTTCAAGCCATAGATAACCACTGGGGAGCTTGGCTCAAAAAGCATTATAAACACAAAGTATGGATAGGTTATCAACGGCATCTACTGGCTAACGAACATCGCTACTTAGAACATGTAGAGCAACTTAGTGACGATCATAAAATACCTATCTGCGCCTGTGGTGGTGTATTAATGCATCATCAACAACGTTTACCACTACAACATGCGCTCACTGCAATTCACACAGGTAAACCAATCTCAGCATTAGGCCGTCAATTATTACCTAACAGTGAACGTTATCTGCGGCCAATCAATAAACTCGCTACTTTATATCAGTCAGCATGGCTTGAAGAAACACTCACTATTGCCAATTTATGTACTTTTAGCTTGTCGAGTTTACGTTATGAATACCCGAGTGAATTGGTGCCTAAGGGCAAAACTGCCTCAAAGTATCTGCGAGAACTGGTTATCACAGGTCTACATTTACGTTTTGCCACTGGAGGCAATCTAACGTTTGCTATCAAACGAATTATCATTAAAGAACTACGATTAATCAAAGAGTTAGAATATGAGTATTTCTTTCTTACTATTTACGATGTGGTGCAATTCGCTCAACAACAACAAATTTTATACCAAGGCAGAGGTTCAGCAGCCAACTCGATCGTTTGTTATTGCCTACAAATCACTGCTGTTGATCCAAGGCAAATATCAGTGTTGTTTGAACGTTTTATTTCCAAAGAACGTCAAGAGGAGCCTGATATTGACGTGGATTTTGAGCATGAAAGACGTGAAGAAATCATTCAATATATTTATCAAAAATATGGACGAGAACGTACTGCCATAGCAGCAACCGTTATTACCTACCGAAACAAAAGTGCTATCCGAGAAATAGGCAGAGCATTTGGCATAAACGAAAGTCAGTTAGATTTCTTCATAAAAAATATGAATCACCGCGATATGGAATTGGGCTGGCAAACTCAAATTGCTGAACTTGGTTTTGATCCCTCATCATCACAAGGCAAACAATTTGTTAGTCTGGTTAATGAAATAAAAGGCTTTCCCCGCCATCTATCACAACATGTGGGAGGGTTTGTCATATCCCAAGGCCCACTTTATCATCTGGTTCCAATTGAAAATGCCGCGATGCAAGATAGAAGCGTGATCCAGTGGGATAAAGATGACCTTGAAAGCTTAGGGCTTTTAAAAGTTGATGTGCTTGCCTTAGGTATGCTCACCGCCATTCGTAAATCTTTTGCCTTAATCAACAAGCATTATCAGCATGACTTTAACATTGCTCAAATCACAGCTATGGGCGACGACAAGCAAGTTTATAAGATGATTCAGAAAGCCGACACAGTAGGCGTATTCCAAATTGAATCACGCGCACAAATGAGTATGTTGCCAAGACTAAAACCGACTACGTTTTATGACTTAGTCATCCAAATAGCGATTATACGGCCCGGCCCTATTCAAGGAGGGATGGTGCACCCATTCTTGCAAAATCGTGCAAACCCACAAGCAATTGAGCACCCGTCTCCAGCACTAAAAGAGATATTAGAACGTACTTCGGGCGTACCTATTTTTCAGGAACAAGTGATTAAAATTGCCATGGTAGCCGCGGGCTTTACCGGCGGAGAAGCAGATAAATTACGCCGCGCCATGGGAAGTTGGAAGAAGACTGGTGAGTTAACAAACTTTAAAGATAAGTTGATAACAGGGATGTCACTAAGGGGTTACACAGTTGAATACTCAGAACGAATATATAAACAAATATGTGGTTTTGGAGAGTATGGGTTTCCCGAATCTCACTCGGCATCCTTTGCAGTACTAGCTTATGTTTCATCATGGTTAAAACACTACTACCCTGCAGCTTTTTATATAGGTTTACTAAATAGTTGGCCTATGGGTTTTTATTCCCCCGCTCAACTCATTCAAGATGCGAAACGACATGATATAGAGGTATTGCCTGTATGTGTCAACACATCACAATTTGATCATACTTTAGAATATCAAAACAAGAATTGGGCAATTAGATTAGGCTTACGCCTAGTTAAAGGTGTAACAAGTAAAAGTGTTGACCCACTTATTCAACAACGACCAGAGCATGGCTTTGCCGAAATCAATCATGTTAAACACCTGACACTTCCTCGCCATATAATTGAAGCGCTTGCCAGTGCCAACGCTTTCCATAGACTTTGCGATAATCGATACGCAACTCGTTGGTTACTAATGGATGCAGAAAGCGATTTGCCTCTATTCAATCAACAAGCGTCATTTCCAATAAGCAACATTCCTAACCCAAGCGCGACTAAAACCCTATTAGAAGACTACGTAGCAACCGGTTTGAGTCTATCGACTCATCCTATAGAGTTATTGCACAAGGCAAAGCTATTACCCAAACATACTCAAGCAAACCAATTGCACCTCAAAGCACATCAAACTCACGTTAGCGTAATTGGATTAGTTATTGGCAGACAAAGGCCAGGCACATCCAAAGGTGTTACCTTCGTGACCCTTGAAGACAATACAGGGAACATCAATGTAGTCGTTTGGTTAGCCACCTCAAGAGCACAAAAACAGGCTTACTTAAAGTCGACCATATTGCAGGTAAAAGGAATATTAGAGCGGGGAGATGGTGACGTAATACATATCATCGCTGGGAAACTGACGGATTTAAGCCATCTATTAGCAGAACTGAATACCAAATCCCGTAACTTCCATTAGATTTAGCCAATAAAACCTATAAATAGATCTAGAGATCACTAAATTTTAACCAAAAAAAAGGCCACCCGTATAGGTGGCCTTTCTTCAGAATGGGAGCCTGGCAATGTGCTACTCTCGCATGGGGGTGGAAGCGGAGTCTTTTAGGAACACAGTTCCTACCGCTGGAACGAGATAAGCTACGCTTGGCTCCGGGAATCCACTTTGTGATGGTTTTCTGCTGTGTAGCAATGCGCATTCGCGCTTAAGTACTAAGTCACCTTTTCCACTCTAAAATGTGGTGACCATTTTCCAATCCTCCGAAACGCAAAAAGCCACCCGATAAAGGTGGCTTTGTACTTAATTGGGAGTCTGGCAATGTGCTACTCTCGCATGGGGAAACCCCAAACTACCATCGCCGCTAATGTGTTTCACTTCTGAGTTCGGAATGGGATCAGGTGGGGCCACATCGCTATTGTCGCCAGACAAAAACTGTTATCTATCAAGCTTTCACTCAATAAATCAATATGTAAAAGCTGATGCTCACTATCTACTCATGTAGACGCTCGCTGTAATCGAGGCTAAAGAATGTCTTCAGTCTTACTCTTAATTTTATGTTAATACTTGTCACTCATAAACGCTTAGCACTTCTTTTATGAAGCCACTTGGGCGTTGTATGGTTAAGCCTCACGGGCAATTAGTACAGGTTAGCTCAACGCATTGCTACGCTTCCACACCCTGCCTATCAACGTCGTAGTCTTCAACAACCCTTTAGGTACGTTAAACGTACAGGGATGACTCATCTTGGGGCTCGCTTCGCGCTTAGATGCTTTCAGCGCTTATCGATTCCGAACGTAGCTACCGGGCAATGCCTTTGGCAAAACAACCCGAACACCAGCGGTTCGTCCACTCCGGTCCTCTCGTACTAGGAGCAGCTCCCCTCAATCATCCAACGCCCACACCAGATAGGGACCGAACTGTCTCACGACGTTCTAAACCCAGCTCGCGTACCACTTTAAATGGCGAACAGCCATACCCT
>ENA-OSET01000681-OSET01000681.1-sediment-metagenome-genome-assembly--contig:-NODE-681-length-37102-cov-24.348251_pt1 | contig 37102 bp, 34 predicted proteins | sample MGYA00237882_ERZ534229 | MGnify/ENA primary metagenome ERZ534229 (study PRJEB26408, sample SAMN06266212) | sediment metagenome | isolation source: Hudson Canyon methane seep mesocosm | place... | reverse complement strand
ACGGAGCTAGAACTGAAGGTGGGTAATTGGGTTATTAATGAAGCATTATCACAACTTGAGGTATGGCATCAGCAAGGTATAAGACCTGAAGTCAGTGTCAATATTTCTTCACCTCACTTATTGTCTGAAACGTTCTTTTCTGAGCTTGATGCCGCTTTAGCTGAACACGCTTCAGTTGACTCTCAATGTTTGCAGCTTGAAATATTGGAAAGCTCAGCTTTAGGCGACCTTAATGCCATTAGTTCCATTATTGAAAGCTGCCAAGGTGCATTAGGTGTCAAGGTGGCATTAGATGATTTTGGAACGGGTTATTCTTCATTAACTCATTTAAGGAGCCTACCTGCTAATACCATTAAGATTGACCAAACATTTGTCAGAGACATGTTAGACGATCCAAGTGACTACGCCATTATTGATGGTATTATTGGGCTGTCAGACTCCTTTGGTCGAGATGTTATTGCCGAAGGTGTGGAAACCACTAATCATGGCTTAATGTTACTTATTATGGGCTGTGAAGAAGCACAAGGCTACGGTATCGCTAGACCGATGCCTGCTGATGATTTTCCACAATGGCTTGCCGACTACAGCCCTAATCAAGAGTGGTTGTTATGTGGCAACAAGCACCGTACGGATAAAGAAAACAAAGTAAAATTATTTCGATTGGTGACGCAGCACTGGACAGATACTTTTATCAACAATATTCAATCATCACCTGATAATGTTGAGCACTGGCCCATTATGAACGTTAAACGTTGTCCTTGTGGTACTTGGATTAAACGAGAAAAACAAGAGCAGTTATTTGAAAAAAATAGTCTAAAACAACTTGATCAAGCTCATGAGGCATTACATCTTATTTCTCAAGCCATACAACTTCAATATCAAGAGAGTGATGTAAAGACTGCCAGAGAAAGCTTGCCTGAGTTTCAAACAGCCTTTGAACATATGAGTGATATTTTAGACAATGCAAATAATTGAATGTCATAAACAGTTACAGACTAGCTAAATCACAAGTAACATCAGGACGTCCATAGAGTTTAAACATATACCTATAATATGGCTCCGGCTATCTGATCTTAATGCCGCCCACAGCTGCTATATCTCAATGACGTTATATGATTAGAATTTTCACATGATTTTAGTTGCTCAGCATCATGATATTACAAAACCCTATTTATTTTAATTTGAACAAATACAGCAATTATTTAGGGGTATTATTGATTTTGATAATAGCTACGACACTATAAACTGTCATTTAAAATGCTCAGCAGAAGTGGAATATTATTAACATATCGACTATGCTACTTTGTTGCCTATCTTAAAATAAGATATAGAACTGGAATCTGAATCTGACAATGCATAACTATCTGAAAACATTAAGCCTATTATTACTATTTATCTCTACTAGTAGTAGTGCATACACTGTTGGGCCGACAACGCCTGGAAAGTGGGGGAGTCCTATACTTGGTACTGGTGCGGCTATTACTTACAGTTTTATGACGGAGGGGGCTAGCTTGGCTAACTTTATGCCCGTTGGATTTGAAAGCGAAATTGGCAAGGCATTTGATGCTTGGAGTAGTGTGGCCGATCTGACATTTACTAATGTAGTGGATGATGGCGCTGCTTTTGATGCAACTACATTATCTGGAGACATTCGTTTTGGCGGCCACAGTTTTGACGGTGCTGGTGGCGTGCTTGCTCATGGCTTTTTCCCACCTGCCAATGGTAATTCTGCCGCAGGTGATATTCATTTTGATACAGCTGAAACATGGGGAATAAATGGTATTGGCGGACTCGATATTTTCTGGGTTGCCTTGCATGAAATTGGTCATGCCTTAGGTTTAGGTCATTCAGATGTCGCTCCAGCAGTAATGGGCGCATTCTACGACCCATCATTAGCCAGCCTTCAAGAAGATGATAAGGCCGGCATTCAATATTTGTATGGTGCGCCTGCTGTAGTACCTATTCCGGCTGCCTTTTGGTTATTTGCATCAGGTCTATTAGGCTTTTTGGGAATGCGTAAAAAAAAGCAATAATACTAAGTTGAAAAGAGTGAATACCCCCCTTTTTATCCTGCTGCTTTTATTCTCCAACACGGCATCAGCGCTGTGGATGAAAATGACGGAGTGTGAGCTTATTAACCAGTCGATTTTAATCGTTCAAGCTGAGTTTATAGGTACAACAGAATTGCATTTATCTGACAATAACATGGTGATAAACCCTGGTGTATTACGAATAACTGAACGTTATAAAGGTGATAATACGCCTAATGTGATTTTAGTTGATCAGCCCAAGGTATCCGGTCTAGTGAGTAGTTCTGATCTATTTTTTAAACAAGGTCAAACAGGGATCTGGTTTTTAACAAAGGGTGTTCACTCTGCCTCTGATATTTATTATGCGAATAATCCACAACGATTTTGGCAAGAAAATAAATCATCAGAATTAAAAAAATTACTAACTACTTGCTCTACTATTAAATAATTTTTTATAGTCTAAACTTACTATTTGGAACAATTCTGGATCAAGCTCCGGCAACAGTTAGTAAGATTATAATAATTAAGTTTATTACGGTTTTTTTTATGTCAGATCGACAAATAATTGGGTCGGTAATTTTTTTCTGCATCATTAAAATATGTGCTACATTAGATGTTTATCGCCGAATTTTGGTGTATTCCATGGATGGAAAGTTACAGGTCTTAAAGTTTAAGATAGCTGGGCTTTTTAATATAAGGACATATTATGAAAAAAATTATTACCGCTCTATTTGTCGCTCTGTCATTTTTCAATGCAGGGGTAAATGCTGCCATTATTGACAATGGCGACTTTGAAACAGGCACCTTAGATGCTTGGTCATGTACTGATGCAAGCTTCTGTTTTGTTGAAACGCCTGCTGCTCATTCTGGGATATACTTTTTTCAAGGCTTTGCTAATGATGGCGTTGCAACCTTATCTCAATCATTCGCTACTGATATTGGTACATCGTATGATTTAGAGTTTTGGTCTAAAACAAGCCAGCTATCCAGTAGCAATATTCTTCGTTTTGATATTAACGGATCGGGTCCAATTTCTGTTGCAGCAACGACCGATTGGTTGCTCAGCCAATACGCTTTCGAAGCTCAATCAGCACTAACTACCTTGAATTTTTTGTTTCAAACAGATTTTGCCTCGGGTGTATGGAAGATTGATGATGTAGCTGTTAGTTCAGGTGTTTCTGCTGTACCTATTCCAGCTGCTGCCTTTCTATTTGTACCAGCATTACTAGGCTTTTTTGGTCTGCGACGTCAAGCGAACAAAGTAGCAGCTACTTAAATAATTCAGAAAAACTATCAAGCCGTAGTGACTCAGTTCATTACGGCTTTTGTATGTCTTTTAGTCGCTAATCATAATAGTGTTTAGCAGGTAGCTGGATGATGAAGTGATTGCCACCAATATCGGTCATTGTTGCGAGGGCAGAGCCTAGGCCAGCCCAAAAACCATCTTCGATATCACGATATTGCAATTGAGCAATACGAATATCTTTTGGTGACTGTGTGGTGATGATACGAATACCTTTAGCAATATCATGGTTAAATCGAATGGTGATGATATGAAAGTCACCTTGTTTTGTGTGGCGAACAGATTTGACCTTAAATTGGTAGCCCTGCCGAAATAAACCTCCTGAACCAGACTCATCTGCATCAAGCATTAAAATAGCCACGGTGTGTTCAGGTTTAATACAACTATTATCGCCTATATAACTGCTATAAGAAGGTTCTGTGTGTGTTTGGTTATTGATAATGACACTGGTATTCCCATCACCTTGATTAATGATGGTATTAGTGCTTGATGAGTTGTCGCCATCATGGCGGTAATAATTGCGGTGACGCTCTAAGCAGTCGTAGTAACTTTGACCTACGCTTTGCTGCCAATCAGCTAAGTAGTCATTATATTTATAATAACTGTAATTAGTGTAGTTGCGTCCATGTTGTTGGTTGAGTGCTTGATTAATGTCATTAAAGCGTTCATTCAGTTGATTACGACCTAAACGGATAAAGTTTCGGTTAGCAGGAATTTCAAGTTCTTGGCGCAGTTCAAATAGGGTATTAGCTGGGATTTCGACAATGCTGTCGGATAGTGAGGCTGCCTGCAATGAAGCAGTGCAGAGTATGAATAATAGAATTAAACTTTGTTTGCGAAGTAACATCTGTGTATTCCTTGACCATGACTCAGTATCGATAATGCCACAGCTTTGAGTTGAATGTTAAGGCAAATGATTATAAGTCAGTCGTGTTAGCAAATTAACTATTCTTACAATACGCCTTTTCCGCTAATTAATAGCGATTTGCGCAGTTGATCTGCTCTGAGATCAAGATGAATTTAGTGGTTTTTTATGTTCTCATTATCTTCTTGTAGCTAGAATCTACTTTAACTTCCAAGCCCAGTTTTTTGATAAAAAAGTAGTCCTTACGTGCAAGCTTGCTCCATTATCCTCCACATTAACAAAGTGTAGCTAAGTCATTGTCCTTAAAAGAGGATTTTGTATTTACATGACTTGACATGGTCTGATCGCACTCCTATAGTGTCTATTAGTGGGTAAAAGTGGATCAAAGTGGATCAACCAATTTAAGGACACGACGTGTTTAGAGGCGTAGCAACTTTCAATTTAGATGCAAAAGGACGGATGGCCATTCCAGCCAAGTTCCGTAAGCATCTGGACGTCTGTTGTGAAGGCCGTTTAGTCGTTACCATTGATCATTCTGACCATTGTTTGCAAGTCTATCCTTTGCCTGAATGGGAAGGGGTTGAGGCAAAATTGGCAGAGTTACCTAGTTTGAACCCTCAAGTACGTCGTTTAAAACGTATGTTACTGGGTTATGCAACAGAATGTGAAATGGATAATAACGGCCGTATTTTATTACCAGCTAAATTACGTGAATTTGCTGGTTTAGAAAAAGGCACTGTGATGATTGGCCAAGGTAACAAATTCGAGTTGTGGAATGAGCAAACATGGAATGCCTTGATGGATGAGTGTTTGGATGAAGATTTTGACGGTATTTTACCGACAGAATTAGAAAATCTATCAATTTAGGATCGAAATGATGACTGCAAGCCATTCAGAACATTTACCTGTTTTGTTAAGTGAGACTATTGCTGCCTTAGCTGTTAAAGCTGATGGTTTTTATATCGATGGTACTTTTGGTCGCGGTGGTCATGCCCGTCAAGTTTTAGCCCAATTATCCGATAATGGCCGTTTAGTCGGTTTAGATAAAGATCCCGCTGCCATTGCAACAGGCAAAGCCCTAGCAAAGACTGATCCTCGTTTTAGTATCGAACAATGTTCGTTTGCTGATATGGCTGAGGTTGTTAATGATCGTGCATGGCAGGGACGTGTTGACGGTATTTTATTAGATATTGGTGTGTCATCGCCACAAATTGATGAAGCTGATCGTGGTTTTAGCTTTCAAAAAGATGGCCCTCTTGATATGCGTATGAATCCTGATGCAGGTATTAGTGCTGCAGACTGGCTAGCAAAGGCTAAAGTTGAAGATATTACCTTTGTGATTAAAACCTTGGGTGAAGAGCGCTTTGGTAAGCGTATTGCCAATGCAATTGTTGAGACACGTGAACATACGCCAATCGTATCAACAACACAGTTGGCTGCCTTGGTAGATAAAGCCATGCCGTTTAGAGAAAAGAATAAACATCCTGCGACAAGAACATTTCAAGCTATTCGAATTTATATCAATAATGAATTAGAAGATCTTAAAACGGGTCTAGAGCAATCTTTAGATGTATTGGCTGTGGGTGGACGGTTAGCGGTTATTACTTTTCATTCATTAGAAGACAGAATTGTGAAACGTTATTTCCGTGATGAAGCACGAGGTGATGATTTACCTTCTGATTTTCCTATTACAGCAGATCAATTAAACCCACGAATCAAATTAGTAGGTAAAGCAATTAAGGCTGGTGATAAAGAGCTTGATAGCAATCCACGAGCACGTAGTGCTGTGTTACGTATCGTCGAGAAGCTAGTATGAATTTGTTAAGTCGATTTGAAGCGATCACGGTTGAATTATCAGGCATTGTGATGTTATTGCTGGTCATTGGTTCTGCCATAGCGGTTATTTATAGTAAACATATTGGTCGTACAGAATTTGTTGTTTTGCAAAAGTTAGAACAGAAACGTGACTCGTTAAATGAAGAGTGGGGACGTTTACTGTTAGAACAAAGCACATGGGCTAGTCCTGGCCGTGTTGAACAACAAGCGAGATTAAGACTGAAGATGATCGTACCTTCAGCAGAAATGACGGTATTGATAAAACCATGAGTCGGAGAGCTAAAACTTTGACTCATGTAGGCGCTTGGCGCTTACATTTAGTGCGTTTTGTTTTTATTGGTTTGGTCCTTGGATTAGGCTGGAGATTAGCTGATATTCAAGTGGTGCACCCAGACTTCTTGCGTCATCAAGGTGACGCTCGTCATATTAGACAAGTGCCGATTGCGGCGCATCGTGGCATGATCTTGGATCGACATGGTGAGCCTTTGGCGATCAGTACTCCTGTGCACTCAGTTTGGATGAATCCTCAAGATGTGGCAATGACGGATGTACAAATACGTCAGTTAGCTAAATTACTAGCACTCAAAAGCTCATCTATTAAGAAAAAACTTAGTGCCAATAAAAAACGTGAGTTTGTTTATTTAAAACGACGTGTGACACCTGAGCTTGCTCAGAAAATAAAACGACTTAATATCAAAGGTATTGCACTACAGCGGGAATATAAACGTTATTACCCTGCAGGCGAAGTGACTGCACACCTAGTCGGATTTAATAATGTTGATGATCATGGCCAAGAAGGATTGGAGCTGACCTATGATGATGCTTTACAAGGTGTCACTGGTTTAAAACGTATGGTGCGTGATAGCCGAGGTAATTATGTCGGTGGTGGTGAACAACTCAAAGCAAGTAAATCCGGTCAGGATATTCGTTTAAGCATTGATTTGAGACTACAGTATTTAGCCTATCAATCACTTAAATCGACGGTAGATAAATTCCATGCACGATCAGGCACTGCCGTAATACTGGATGTGAAAACAGGTGAAGTATTGGCAATGGTAAATCAGCCATCGTTTAATCCAAATAATCGTAGCAACTTGAAGTTGAGTCATTTACGCAATCGTGCTGTGATTGATGTATTTGAACCAGGTTCAACAGTGAAGCCATTTACAGTGGCAAGTGGTTTAAAATCAGGTGAGTTTACCCTGGAAAGTAAAATTAATACTCATCCAGGTACATTCAGAGTCGGTGGTCATACGATACGAGATCATCGAGATTACGGTGTGATAGATGTATCCACCTTGATTAAAAAATCGAGCAATATAGCTGCGAGTAAAATTGCCCTAACCGTAAAACCTGATCAGTTATGGCAGGACTTTTCCGCGTTTGGCATGGCTGAACCAACAGGTGCTTATTTCCCTGGTGAAGTGATGGGCAAGATGCCTGATCCTAGAACATGGAGAAAACTGGATAGAGCGACACTCGCTTATGGTTATGGTTTGAATACCACCGCATTACAGTTAGCTAGAGCGTATACCATATTGGCCAATGGTGGCATTTCACGTCCAGTGAGTTTCCAACAGTTAGAACAAGCACCATTAGGTCATCGAGTGTTTGCCGCCGATATGATGGCGAATATTGTCGAGATGATGGAAGGTGTGGTTGCTACTGATGGAACCGCTAGAAGAGCAGCAGTCAAAAATTACACGGTGGCAGGTAAAACAGGCACCGTGAAAAAAGCAAGCAGTGGTGGTTATGCTGAACATCGTTATTTATCTTTATTTGCAGGTGTTATTCCAGCAAAGAATCCACAATTAGCTATGGTGGTGATGGTCGATGATCCTCAAGGTGATGAATATTATGGTGGTTTAGTTGCTGCACCTGTGTTCGCTGAAGTGATGACTGGCGCGATGCGTTTATTAAATATTACTCCAGATAATATACCAACATCACGGATGCTGGTGGCTCAAAAATGATCATTACACATAATCATTCTTTAACGGTGCTATTAGCTGGCATGATGGCAGATCCATCGGTACTAGTAGATTTGACCGTGAAAGGCATCAGCCTTGATAGCCGTGATATTGATGTCGGTAGTGTGTTTTTATCATTAGCGAAAGATGCCTCGCAACGTCAAGGTAATCTGCAACAAGCACTCGCAGCAAAGTGTGCGGTGGTGTTGTTTGATATTGAGCAGACGCTAACCGAACAAGAAAAACAGTTGTTACAACACGCTGATGTGGCGGCCTATCCGATTAAGAGATTAGCAGCTAAAGCAGGCGAACTTGCTGCTCGTTTTTATGGCCACCCATCACTAGCGCTTACTATTATTGCCGTTACTGGCACCAATGGTAAAACATCAGTAAGCCAGTTTATTGCTCAATCACTGGAATCATTAGGTCATGCCTGTGGCGTAATTGGCACCTTAGGTATGGGCCGAATCACTGATTTAAACTACACAGGAATGACAACGCCCGATCCTGTTTCAGTACAAAAGACATTAGCAGATTTTTGTAAACAAGGCATTAAATACGCAGTGATAGAAGCATCATCACATGCACTTGCACAAGGACGGTTAAATAGCATTGCCATTGATGTTGCGACATTAACAAATTTAAGCAGAGATCATTTAGATTATCACGGTGATATGGCGACATATGCAGCAGCAAAAAGCCAGTTATTTGATATCACTAGCATTAAAACAGCAGTATTAAACAGTGCTGATAGTCTGGGTCAGCAATTGATAACAACACTGGCTGAGCGAAACACAATATCTGTGGTGACATACAGTAGTAGTCAAACTGAGTCAGTGACTATTCAAGCAGACCATATTGAGATGACGCATGCAGGTCTTAGCTTTGAACTAGTCAGTGAATTTGGCAGCGAAACTATTAATAGTGAGCTGGTAGGTCGCTTTAATGTCGATAATCTATTAGCGACTGTGGCCAGTTTATTAGCGGTGGGCATGTCTTTTGAGCAAGTGATGACCGCCGTCAATAAATGCCAGTCAGTTGATGGCAGAATGCAATCCTATGGTGATGATAATCAAACACAGATTGTGATTGATTTTGCTCATACACCAGATGCCTTAACGCAAGCATTAATCTCATTACAAGCACATAACTCTGCTAATGGTGATCTATGGTGTGTATTTGGTTGTGGTGGCGATCGTGATACAGGTAAACGAGCTCTTATGGGCAAAGCTGCACACCAGTATGCTGATAAAGTGGTGATTACAGATGATAATCCTCGTAGTGAAGACCCTGCACTGATTGTTAAAGATATTTTATCAGGCATTTCACAGCCTGAAGCCGTACTGATTGAGCATGATCGTAAGTTAGCAATTACTCATGCAATTAAGCAGGCAAAATCGAATGATATTGTATTGATTGCGGGCAAAGGCCATGAGCAATATCAAGAAGTAGACGGTATTAAACATAGCTTTAGTGATAGCCAAGTTGTGACGGATGTTTTACACGCTGCTAATGATGACAGTACAACATCTGTAGGTGAAACAGCATGACTACTCAACTACTATTGCCTCAGCTAGCTGAATTATTAGGCTGTTCTAACTCGGTAGCCAATGTACAAATAACAGGTGCTGTTATTGATAGTCGCAAGGCATTTTTAGGCTGCTTATTTGTTGCCCTTGATGGTGAACATGTTGATGGCCATGACTATATCGCTGCTGCACGACAAGCAGGTGCAAGTGCTGCGTTGGTATCTAAACTCCAAGATGATAGCTTGCCACAATTACTGGTCTCAGATGTAACTAAGGCCTTCGGTCAAGTGGCTAAGTACTGGTTGCAGCAATGTGGCAGCAAAGTGGTCGCTATAACGGGAAGCAACGGCAAAACCACAGTGAAAGAAATGGTGGCATCAATCCTTAGTCAATGGGGCACAGTTGTAGCAACACAGGGAAATTTGAATAACGACTTAGGTGTACCTTTAACGTTGATGAACCTGACACCAGCAACAGATTTTGCAGTTGTTGAAATGGGTGCAAGTCAGCGTGGTGATATTTCTCGATTAGTCGATATTGCGCCACCTCATGTCTCTATTATCAATAATGTAGCCGCTGCTCACTTAGAAGGTTTTGGTGATTTAACCGGTGTAGCCAAAGCAAAAGCTGAAATATTCTTAGGCTTAGTCGATGATGGTGTTGGTGTGATCAATGCTGATATGGACTTTGTTAATGAGTGGATGCAAGTACTTGCAGATAAGAATGTGCTTAGTTTTGCATTAGACAATGAAGCAGACATTAAAGCACTTGATTTGCAGTCGGATGCTGCATCTAGCCACTTTATGGTCGAATTAAAAGGTGAGTTTGATTACATCAACTTGTCTTTACCGGGTAAACATAATGTGGCCAATGCACTCGCGGCAATTGCTGCAACAAGTGCAATGAATGTACCGACAACAGCGATTGTTAGAGGTCTGGCTGCTGTGTCGAGTGTACCCCATAGATTGCAATTACGTAGAGGTGTAAATCAGTCGCAGCTAATTGATGATAGCTATAACGCTAATCCAGGATCATTTAAACAAGCATTAAATACATTATCTTCATTCAGCGGAGAACACTGGTTAGTACTGGGAGACTTTGCTGAGCTAGGAACAGATAGTGAACACCTACACCGCCAAATGGGCATGGATGCTAAACAAGCTGGTGTGACAAAACTATGGACAATTGGCACAGAAAGTAAACAAGCAAGCGAAGCGTATGGAAGTGATGCTGAGCATTTTAATAACATTAACGAGCTTAAGGATAAGCTACAAGAAGAATTATCGAGTGATGTGGTTTGCTTGATTAAAGGTTCACGTTTTATGAAATTAGATCAACTGGCTGATGTGCTCGTTGAAGGTGGAGAAAGCTAATGTTATTAATGCTAAGCGAATATTTAAGCCAATTTCATAGTGGTTTTAGTGTATTTCAGTACCTGACGTTACGAGCTATTCTTGGTGTTATTACCGCTCTAGGTATTGCCTTGATAGTGGGACCTACCATGATCCGTCACTTGAGTTTTAAACAAATCGGCCAAGTTGTACGTGATGATGGTCCAGAGTCACATTTGAGTAAGGCCGGCACACCAACCATGGGTGGCGCGTTGATTCTCGTTGCAATTGCAGTCAGTACTTTGCTTTGGGCTGATTTGAGCAATAAATATATATGGGTTGTATTACTGGTGACACTGGCTTTTGGTGTGATCGGCTTTATTGATGATTATATTAAATTAGTACGCCAAGATACTAAGGGGTTGCTCAGCCGTTATAAATATTTCTGGCAGTCTGTGGTCGGTGCGGCAGCAGCAGTATTTCTCTATCAAACAGCGATGGTACCAGCAGAAACACAGTTAATCGTACCGTTCTTTAAAGATATTATTATTCCATTGGGTGCGTGGTATATGTTGCTAACCTATTTAGTGATTGTAGGCACAAGTAACGCCGTAAACCTAACCGATGGTTTGGATGGTTTGGCGATTATGCCAACGGTTATGGTGGCTGCCGCTTTAGGTTTGTTTACTTATGTTACAGGTCACTTTGAGTTTGCTCGTTACCTTGCTATACCGTTTATTCCACAGGCTGGTGAATTAACCGTATTTTGTGCTGCAATGGTCGGTGCGGGTCTTGGCTTTTTATGGTTTAACACCTATCCAGCACAAGTATTTATGGGCGATATTGGTGCTTTAGCATTAGGTGCAGCCTTAGGTACTGTTGCTGTTTTGGTCAGACAAGAATTAGTGTTATTGATTATGGGGGGGGTATTTGTTGTTGAGACCTTATCCGTTGTATTACAGGTCGGATCGTACAAATTACGTGGTAAACGGGTGTTCTTAATGGCACCGATACATCACCATTATGAATTGAAGGGTTGGCCAGAGCCTCGCATTATTGTCAGAGCATGGATTATTACTGTATTTCTGGTATTAGTTGGTTTAGCGAGTCTTAAAATCCGATGAACACTGTCGCACACCAAGCTGAACAAGCACATTCAATACTGATTATTGGTTTAGGCCAAACAGGTTTGTCATGTGCGCGATTTTTAGGGCAGAAAGGGTGTGCCGTAGCGATGATGGATACCCGTAATCAGCCACCAAATTTAGCAAAACTACAATCTGAGTATCCTGACGTATTTATCAAAACAGGTGGCTTAGATAATGAGTTGATGCAGCAAGCAGATATGATTGTGCTTAGTCCCGGTGTTGATCCGCGTGTAGATGAAATTGTAAACGCTAAAAATGCGGGCATAGAGATTGTTGGTGATATTGAATTATTTGCACGTTATGCCAATGCACCAATCGTTGCAATAACAGGCTCAAATGGTAAAAGTACCGTAACAACACTATTGGCAGCAATGGCTGTTGAGTCCGGAAAAGAGGTCAATGTAGGCGGTAATCTGGGTACACCAGCACTCGACTTGATTAGCGAACCTGCACCAGACTTTTATATTGTTGAATTATCAAGTTTCCAATTGGAAACAGTTAAATCATTAAATGCATTTGCAGCAACAATTCTAAATATTAGCCCAGACCATCTTGATCGTTATGACAGCGACAAAGAATATAAAGCCGCTAAAGTACAGATTTTTGCTGGTGATGGTGTGATGATTCTTAACCGTGATGATGATGCGGTCAGTCAATTATCTGATGTCAATAGAAACGAAATTGGTTTTAGTTTGGATGCAAGTGAAGGTGTTGACTTTGGTGTAATTCAACATAATGGTATTGATTACTTAGCTGAAGGAAGTGAGCCTTTACTAGCAGTAAGTGAACTGAAAATAATAGGCCAACATAATATTGCTAACGCTTTAGCGGCATTAGCTCTAGGTTCTGCGATGGCATTAGCAATGAGCGCGATGATAGCAGCCTTACAACAGTATTCAGGTTTAGCACACCGTTGCCGCCTAGTGATGGAGAAAGCGGGTGTACGTTGGTTTAATGATTCAAAAGCGACCAATGTAGGCGCATGTATTGCTGCTATAGAAGGTTTAGCCGGTTGTGGTAATAGTGTATTAATTGCTGGTGGTGAAGCAAAAGATCAAGACTTTTCAGAATTAACAGCCGTGTTAGAAAAATATGTATCTGCAGTGATTGTATTAGGACAAGATGCAGCACTAATTGCTCAAGTCGTTCCTAGTCATATCCCAACACATGGTGTACAAACTATGCAGGATGCGGTTATCAAAGCAAAAGAAATTGTCCAGCACGGTGAAAATGTATTGTTATCACCTGCATGTGCAAGTTTTGATATGTTTGCTGGTTATGCTGATCGTGGTGAAGTATTTGAAGCACTGGTACAGGCGCATTGTAATGACTAATGCTTCTTTAACATTTGATCGAACATTGTTATTTGTTGTTACGGCAATTTTAGCCTTAGGTTTGGTTATGGTGGGATCTGCATCAATTAATATTGCTGCAAGTCAATTTGATCAGCCCTTACATTATTTTAATCGCCAAACGATTTATGCCTTAATTGGACTGACGGTGGCATGGTGGGTGGTATCAGTAAGATTATCGTTTTGGCAGAAGTTGGCGCCAATGTTATTAGTAGCCGGTATTGCTTTATTAGTATTGGTATTGATACCTGGTATTGGACGTGAAGTGAATGGTAGTCGTCGGTGGTTGCCGTTTGGCCCCATCAATGTACAGGTGGCTGAGTTTATTAAATTATTTGCCATTATCTATATTGCTGATTATTTACAACGTCATCATGGACAATTAAAAGGCTCATTTTTCAAAGTGCTCGCGCCATTGGGATTATTAGCTGTAGCGGCTGGTTTATTGATTGTGCAACCTGACTTAGGCTCAGTTGTGGTGATTCTATCGACTGTATTAGCGATGTTGTTTTTAGGTGGTGCACGCTTAGATGTATTTGCAGCTTTGACAGGGTTTTTAGCACTGTGTTTCACTGCTGCTGTTTATTTAGCGCCTTATAGAATGTTGCGTTTACAAAGTTTTATGGATCCATGGGCGGATCCATTTGGTAGTGGTTTCCAATTGACACAAGCTTTGATTGCATTTGGCCGTGGCGATTGGTTGGGTGTCGGTCTAGGCAGTAGCATGCAAAAACTGTTTTATTTACCAGAAGCACATACCGACTTTTTATATTCTATATTAGCTGAAGAGTTAGGTTTGATTGGTGCGATGAGTGTCATTGTATTGTTCTTTATCTTTATCTGGCGAGCATTAGCCATTGGCCGTGCCGCTGAGTTAGCAGGGCAAGTATTTGGTGCTCAAATTGCCTATGGCATCGGTATTTGGTTAGGTTTGCAAGCCTGTGTAAATATGGGTGTGAATATGGGGGCTTTGCCTACTAAAGGGCTGACCTTACCATTAATGAGTTATGGCGGCAGTAGCTTGGTGATTGTTTGTGTTGCTATTGCTTTATTGCTGCGAGTTGACTTAGAAACACGCTATCCAGAAAAAGCAGCTGCGAGGGTGAAACGATGACCACTCGCATATTGATTATGGCTGGCGGAACTGGCGGGCATGTTTTCCCTGCATTGGCTGTGGCTGATGAATTACGATCTAGACAACACAGTGTTTTCTGGATGGGTACTAAAAAAGGAATTGAAGCGAAGTTAGTGCCTACTGCTGGTTACCCTATCAGCTATATTTCTGTACAAGGTCTACGTGGTAATGGTTTGGCGGGGTGGTTATTAGCACCGTTCAAATTAGTAAAAGCGATTGCAGAAGCCATGTCAGCAATTAAACAAATTAAACCAGATGTGGTGCTTGGATTAGGTGGTTTTGCCTCAGGTCCTGGTGGTGTGGCAGCAAGACTAATGGCTAAACCGTTAGTGATTCATGAGCAAAATGCAATTCCTGGTTTAACCAACCGTTCATTATCACTATTAGCAAAACGTGTATTACAGGGCTTTCCAAATAGCTTTAAACCATCACGTCATGCTGAGTGGGTCGGTAATCCTGTTAGGGCAACAATTGAAACACTCGCAGCACCAGAACAACGCTTAGCACAGCGAACTGATTCAATCCGAGTATTAGTTTTGGGTGGGAGTTTGGGTGCCAAATCATTAAATACAGTATTACCAGAAGCATTTGCCTTAGTAGATACAGATATCAACGTTAAACATCAATGCGGTGTTCGTCATCTTGAAGACTGCCAAAAAAATTATGCAAGTTCTTCTGTCACAGCAGATATCACAGCATTTATAGATGATATGGCTGAGGTGTACGAATGGGCTGATTTAGTTATTTGTCGTGCTGGTGCCCTGACCGTTGCAGAGATTTCAGCCGCTGGTGTGGCAGCATTATTTATACCATATCCTTATGCTGTTGATGATCATCAAACACAGAATGCTAATGCATTAGTCAATGCAGGTGCAGCACGGTTAATACAAGAAAGTGACCTCACAGTAACGTCCTTTGCGACAGAAATTGAACAATTAGTCAGTGATAGAAACTTACTAATGACCATGGCCAACAAAGCACGTGGTCAAGCAAAAACAGGCACCGCACAGCAGGTGGCTAATATTTGTCTGGAGGTGGCGCATGGATAAATTAACATCTGCAATGCAAAGTCGCGTTAAACATATTCACTTCATCGGTATCGGTGGTGTGGGAATGGGCGGTATTGCTGAAGTATTATTAAACCTAGGTTATCAAGTGTCTGGTTCAGACCTTGCTAATAATGCATTAATTGACCATTTGCGTGAATTGGGTGCAAGCGTGATGATTGGTCACGATCCTGCATATTTAGATGGTGCTGAAGTAGTGGTAGTCACTACTGCAGTCAGTGAAGATAATGTTGAATTGCAGGCAGCAAGAGAACAACGTATTCCAGTTGTACCTCGTGCTGAGATGTTAGCCGAGTTAATGCGTTTTAGTTACGGTATTGCTATTGCAGGTACACATGGTAAAACAACAACAACTAGTTTGGTTGCAGCCCTTTTAAGTGAAGGTGACTTAGATCCTACATTTGTTATTGGTGGCCGGTTAAATAGTGCCGGTAGTAACGCTAAGCTTGGAAGTGGCAGATATTTAGTTGCTGAAGCTGATGAGAGCGATGCCTCATTTTTATACTTACAGCCAATGATTTCAGTGGTGACCAATATTGATGAAGATCATATGGCCACTTATGACAATGATTTTGAGAAGTTAAAAGCAACATTTATTGAATTTTTACATCACTTACCATTTTATGGTCTTGCCGTGATGTGTATTGATGATCCTGTTGTTCGTGAGTTATTAACCGATGTGATTCGACCTGTATTGACTTATGGAACAGATGAGCAAGCTGATTTCCAACTTGTAAATTTACAGCAACAACAAGGTCAAAGCCATTTCAATGTTATTGATAAAAAAGCAGGGCATACATTCCCCATCACATTGAATATGCCAGGACTACATAATGCCTTAAATGCCACGGCAGGGCTGGCTGTAGCAAGAAATCTGGGTGTGTCAGTGGAGGCGTGTCAACATGCACTGCAAGAGTTTTCAGGTGTTAATCGTCGCTTTAATTTATTAGGTGATGTACAACTTGAGCAAGGCACAGTAGAGCTGGTTGATGATTATGGTCATCACCCAACAGAAATAGCCGCAACACTTGAAGCCTTACGTTCAGGCTGGTCTGATAAGCGTTTAGTTGTGGTGTTTCAGCCTCATCGTTATACACGTACTCGTGATTTATTTGAAGACTTTGCCCAAGTATTGTCTTCGGTAGATGTACTAATTGTGCTGGAAGTTTATCCAGCAGGTGAAAGTAAAATTGCTGGTGCTGACGCGAAGAGTTTATGTCGATCAATACGTTTGCGTGGACAAGTTGAACCAATCTTTGTTGAAAATAAACAAGCCTTATTTGATGTTTTACCTAGTGTATTAAACGATGGTGATGTCGTTGTGACCTTAGGTGCGGGTGATATTGGTAGCATGGCACGTGAACTTCCTATGCAATTAGGAGGGACAAGCTAATGTTCCATGATTTGCAAGGTGAGTTAAAGCTTAATGAAGCATTGTCTAAACATACGTCATGGCGTGTGGGTGGCATTGCACAGCGCTTCTATCGCCCTAGTAATGTCAAAGACTTAGCCTTATTTCTATCTCAACTACCCACTCAAGAACCCGTATTATGGTTAGGTTTGGGTAGTAATTTATTAGTACGTGATGGTGGTTTTGCTGGCACAGTGATTGCGACCGCAGGTACTTTGCAAAATGTTGCAGTGAATGGCCAAGAAGTAAATGCAGAAGTGGGTGTTTACTGCGGTAAACTAGCCAAGTTAGCTGCACGATCAGGTTTAACAGGAAGTGCATTTTTAGCCGGTATACCCGGTACTTTTGGTGGTGCATTGGCAATGAATGCAGGCGCACATAAAAGTGAAATATGGCCATTAGTGGCAGAAGTCACCACAGTAGATCGCCAAGGTGTATTAAGAATACGTACACCAGATGAATTTAAAGTTAGTTACCGACATGTGGAAATGCCTGCAGAAGAATGGTTTGCCTCAGCTAAACTTAAACTTGACTTGGGTAATGCTGAAGATGAAGCGCAGCAAATTAAAGACTTATTAAAACGCCGCAATGTGAGCCAGCCAACCAATCAACCTTGTGCAGGTTCTGTGTTTAGAAATCCTCAAGGTGATTTTTCAGGTCGATTAATTGAGCAGCTTGGTTTAAAAGGGCTACGCATCGGTGGTGCATCGGTATCAGAAAAACATGCCAACTTTATTGTCAATGATGGCTCTGCATTAGCATCAGATATTGAATCTTTAATTATGCTGGTGCAACAAAAAGTAAAAGATGAAACAGGCGTAATGTTGATCCCTGAAGTTCACATTGTCGGGGAGGTAGCATAATGAGTTCAATTAGCACTGCTGCTGACTTTGGTCGTGTCGCTGTATTAATGGGTGGGCAATCAGCTGAACGTGAGATTTCACTCAAAAGTGGTCAGGCCGTATTAGATGCATTGCTTGCTCAAGGAATTGATGCACATAAAATTGATGTCGGTCAAGATGTGAGTATGCAGTTGCAGGCCGGTAATTTTGATCGTGCCTTTGTCATATTACATGGCCGTGGTGGTGAAGATGGCGAGATTCAAGGTGTATTGCAATCACTTGCTTTGCCTTATACAGGTAGTGATGTGACCTCTGCAGTGCTGTCAATGAATAAGAATATCAGTAAACAATTATGGCGCCATCAAGGTCTGCCTACTGCAGAATTTGAACAAGTGACGGCGGACAGTGATATTGACAGCCTTGTTAACAAACTAGGTTTACCTATTATCATTAAACCAGTGAACGAAGGTTCGAGCATTGGTATGACAAAGGTTAAATCGGCTGAAGATTTATACGCTGCAATCACATTAGCCACAGAATTTGATGCAGAAGTAATCGCTGAAAAATGGATTGAAGGTGAGGAATACACTGTTGCAGTATTAGCAGATCAAGCATTGCCGGTTATTCAGTTAAAAACACCGAATGAGTTTTATGACTATGAAGCGAAATATCAAGCAAATACAACAGAATATTTATGTCCATGTGATTTAACTGAACAAGAAGAAAATCAGTGTCAGCAGATTGCATTACAAGCCTTTGCTAGTTTGAGAATGAGCGGCTGGGGACGCGTTGATTTTATGCGTGATCACACTGGCCAGTTTTACTTATTAGAAGCCAATAGTATCCCTGGGATGACCGACCATAGTTTAGTACCGATGGCTGCAAAACAAGCAGGTTTAAGTTTTCAACAACTGGTCTGGGCGATATTAGAAACAAGTGTTGGAGGGGCTAATAATGGTTAAAGCCCGTAATAATAAAGGTGCAACACGTAAGCCTGTGCGTAAGCAGCGTCAAGCAATAGCTTGGCAACAATGGCTTAGACATATGGTGGTGTTATCGGTAGTTGTTGGTATTGCAGTAGCGACTGTGTGGTTACAACAGGAAGATACCTTACCTATTTTACATGTCAGTGTAGATGGTGATTTTAAACATGCAGATAAAAAGGAGTTAGTGAAACGCGTTACTCCACATGTTACGGGTAGTTTTATCAGTGTAGATGTAGCCAAACTACGTGAAGCGGGCGAGTCATTGCCATGGGTGAGGTTGATTCAGGTAAAAAGAAGCTGGCCAGATAGTTTGCATTTGGTAGTTGAAGAGCAGCAAGCCGTCGCACAGTGGAGTAAAAATGCTCTAGTTGATGTCGATGGCAACTTGTTTTTCCCTGCTAAAAAGACATTTCCAGCAGGCTTAGTGAAATTAAGCGGACCTGATGGAACAAGTCAGTTAATGACACGCCATTACGCAGAGATTACGCGGAAGTTTTCAGCAATTGGCTTGCAAGTGAATAAAGTAGCCATGGATAAACGAAGAGCATGGGCTATTGAATTTAAAAATGGCATGAAGTTAATGTTAGGACGTGCTGATAATAAACAGCGAATTGAGCGTTTTGTAAATATATATAAATCAGGATTGCAACACTATCAGCAACAAATCCAGACGGTGGATATGCGTTATACCAATGGGTTAGCGATAGTTTGGAAATCAGGTGTACAACCTGACTTTAATGGGACGGTATGATGTCAAAAAGAAGTGAAAGAGAACTTATAGTTGGATTGGATATCGGCACGTCGAAGGTGGTGGCAATTGTAGCGTCACCCAATTTAGATGCTGGTCCGCAGGATAACGCTTTAGATATTATTGGTATTGGTTCACACCCTGCACGAGGAATGAAAAAAGGCGTAGTGGTCAATATTGAATCGACAGTGCAATCTATTCAACGGGCTGTCGAAGAAGCTGAGCTGATGGCTGGCTGTCAAATTCACTCGGTTTATGCCGGAATTGCCGGTAGCCATATTCGTAGCTTGAATTCACATGGCACTGTGGCTATTAGAGATAAAGAAGTCACGGCAGGTGATATTGATAGAGTGTTAGATGCCGCTAAGGCCGTTCACTTTCCAGGTGATCAACAATTACTACATGTTTTACCGCAGGAATATCTGATCGATAACCAGGAAGGTATTCGTGAGCCAATCGGCATGTCAGGTGTCCGTTTAGAAGCAAAAGTACATTTGATCACAGGTGCTGTGAGTGCTGCACAAAACATTACTAAATGTATTGAACGCTGTGGCTTATCAGTAGATGGCATCATTTTAGAGCAAATGGCTTCGAGTTATTCGGTACTAGAGCATGATGAAAAAGAATTAGGTGTTTGCTTAGTTGATATCGGTGGTGGAACAACGGATATCGCAGTGTTTATTGATGGTGCAATTCGTCATACTGCCGTGATTCCAATTGCGGGTGATCAAGTGACCAATGATATTGCTGTGGCACTTCGTACGCCAACACAATATGCCGATGAAATTAAAATGAAATACGCCTGTGCATTGACACAATTGGCGCGTGAAGATGAAACGATCGAAGTGCCAAGTGTAGGCGATCGTCCACCACGTCAATTAGCTCGTCAAACATTGGCTGAAGTAGTTGAGCCACGTTACGAAGAGCTGTTGATGTTGGTGCAAGCAGAATTAAGACGCAGTGGCTTCGAGGAGTTGCTCGCAGCAGGGATTGTTTTAACAGGTGGTAGTTCGAAAATGGAAGGTGTGGTTGAGCTAGCTGAAGAGGTGTTCCATTTACCTGTTCGTTTAGGATTACCACAACATGTAGGTGGCTTAGTGGATGTAGTGCGAAATCCCATTCATGCAACGGGTGTAGGTCTGTTGTTGTTTGGCAACCAAGAAGAGTCACTTGGTCATACCGAGACCAAAACAGCAAGTGACTTTAAAGGGGTGTTGGCACGGATGAAAAGCTGGTTCCAAGGCAATTTTTAATAGTTTTATAAATACGACAATAATAAAAGTAAAATCTGGGGAGAGAGAAAATGACATTTGAATTAATTGATACTTACACTGAAAACGCAGTAATAAAGGTGATTGGTGTAGGTGGCGGTGGTGGTAATGCACTTGAGCATATGGTGACTAATGAAATTGAGGGTGTTGATTTCATTTGTGCAAATACCGATGCACAAGCATTACGTAAAAGTTCAGCAACAACACAATTACAATTAGGTACTGATATTACTAAGGGATTGGGTGCGGGTGCTAATCCTGATGTGGGTCGTCAAGCTGCCTTAGAAGATCGTGAGCGCATTATGGATGTAATTAGTGGCGCAGATATGGTCTTTATCACAGCAGGAATGGGTGGTGGTACTGGTACAGGTGCTGCACCAGTCGTTGCTCAAGTGGCAAAAGAAATGGGTATTTTAACCGTTGCCGTTGTTACTAAACCTTTTCCTTTCGAAGGTGGTAAACGTTTAAAAATTGCTGATGCTGGTTTAGCAGAATTGAGTCAACATGTGGATTCATTGATTACTATCCCGAATGAAAAATTATTAGCAGTTCTAGGTAAACAAATGAGTTTGCTGAGTGCATTTAAAGCCGCGAATGATGTGTTATTAGGTGCTGTGCAAGGTATTGCTGAATTGATTACACGTGAAGGTATGATCAATGTGGATTTCGCCGATGTACGTACGGTAATGTCTGAAATGGGTATGGCAATGATGGGAACTGGCCAAGCATCAGGTGAAAACCGTGCTATAGAAGCAGCAAAACACGCTGTCTCAAGTCCATTATTAGAAGATGTCGATTTAGCGGGCGCTCGAGGTGTATTAGTTAATATTACCGCAGGTCTTGATATGACGATTGGTGAGTTTGAAGATGTGGGTAATACCGTTAAGGAATTCGCATCAGATGACGCAACTGTTGTTGTCGGTACTGTTATTGACCCAGAAATGACAGATGAAATTCGAGTCACTGTTGTTGCAACAGGTTTAGGCGCACAAAGTGTTGCAGCACTTGCTGTTGTACCCACTGCAGCTGAAGCAGCACCTCAAATTGAGATAGTGAAAAAGCCTGTCGATATCGATTATGATATTCCAACAGTGAAACGTAAAGAAGAGCAAGCACAGCAAAAGCAAGTGTCTAATGGTGATGTGAATATGGATTATTTAGATATTCCAGCCTTCCTTCGTCGTCAAGCAGATTAAGGGAAACTAACTGTACCATGTGCTGATGTGATATTATTGCGCAAATATTTATGTCGATAGAAGGGGGTGTTACGCCGTGATTAAGCAAAGAACATTGAAAAATGTTATTCGAGCTACCGGTGTTGGGTTGCATAGTGGAGATACTGTTTATCTTACATTGCGGCCGGCTGCCCCAAATACAGGCATTATTTTTAGACGTATTGATCTTGATCCCGTGGTTGAAATTGAGGCAAAAGCAGAAAATGTAGGTGAAACTGCATTATCAACAACCTTAATTCAACATGGTGAACGCGTTTCAACCGTTGAGCATTTATTATCCGCATTTGCTGGCTTAGGTATCGATAATGCCTATATTGATCTTAATGCCGCTGAAGTGCCGATTATGGATGGCAGCGCTGGCCCATTTGTCTTTTTAATTCAATCAGCAGGAATTGAAGAGCAATCTGCGCCGAAGCAATTTATTCGTATCACTAAGCCCGTCGTATTAGAGGATGGGGATAAGTGGGCTAAGTTCGAACCTTTTGATGGATTTAAAGTGTCATTTACCATCGATTTTGAACATCCCGCTTTTACTGGCCGACCACAACAAGTTGATGTTGATTTCTCCTCCACATCATTTGTTCGTGAGGTTAGTCGTGCTCGTACGTTCGGCTTTATGAAAGATATTGAAAAATTGCGTGAAAATAATTTAGCATTGGGTGGCAGTATGGATAATGCCATTGTTGTTGATGATTACCGTGTAATGAATGAAGACGGACTCCGCTATGAAGATGAGTTCGTTCGTCATAAAGTACTTGATGCAATCGGTGATTTGTATTTACTTGGCCATAGTTTAATTGGTGCTTTCAGTGGCCATAAATCAGGCCATGAAGTGAATAATAAATTATTACGAAAACTGATTGTTGAAACGGACTGTTGGGAGTTGGTCAGCTTTGATGAAGAAAAAGATGCACCTATCTCATTTAGTCGTCCTGCAGCATCGACCGTAAATTAATTACTTTTCTGGCGACGTTTTGCCAGTCTTTCTAAAGCAAGCTTTAAGGGGCCATCTTCAATCGATTCAGCAGTTTGCTTGAGTGCATCCGCAGCTTCATCCGGTAGTGAAATCGTTGTTTCATTCTGAGTTTGTCGTAATGGCTGAGGTGGTTTTACTTTCACCTCAAGTTTAGTGACTGGCTGGGGCAAGTGTTTAGACAACGACTGGCATAATGTTTTAGCTTGGAAGCGAAGTAAACTGGCATAGTTAGCATTATCAGTGTGAACAACAAGTGTTTGGTCATGGATATTAGCAAGGTGACAATGTGCTGAAAATTGCGGTGGCATGACTTGTTGTAAAATATAGTTAAGTTGATTAAGCTTCTGTGCACGTTGGGTCAATTTATTAAGTCGACTATTTTGTGTGCAAACGGCGCTAATTCGTTGTGGCTTGTTTGTCATGGCTACCAATACTTTTTGGTGGAAGGGTGAAAATGCAGATAATTATTATACCGTCGAGTAAAGCGACACATAAACATTGGCACATTACACCAAGGATGCTTGTTTTATTAATGGTAGCATTGATAACGCTATTTAGCTTTATTATGCTGTCAATTGATACCAAACCTACACCATCTCCAGCGGCTTCTACGCCTGCCCTAATGCCTGTGCAAAAAGTCGACGCTAACACGCCTGAACAGGGCTCAAACCGTCAAATTCAACAGTATTATGCACAACGCTTAGGCCAATTACAGGCTGAATCGATTCGCTTAAAGGCGTTGACTGAAAGAATCGCAGAGATGGCTGGCATCGATACTACGGTATTTGAATTGGAAAATACACCTGCACAAGGTGGTAACGATATAACTAAGCTGGATAATGAGGCTATTAATCTCGAGCAAGAATTAGAACAACTGAGTTCGAGTTTTAAAATTAGCGAGCAAGACTTAGTCTTCTTACAAAAATTTTATATTACCAATAATAGTATTCAATCAGCGATCCCGCATAGCTCGCCATCAGAAGAAGGCTGGGTTTCATCATATTATGGTAAACGAATCGATCCCTTTAATGGCAAAACAGCATTCCACCATGGCATTGATATCGCTGGCAGACAGGGCAGTGCAATACTAGCAGTTGCAGATGGAATTATTACATGGACGGGACGACGTAGTGGTTATGGCCAGCTGGTTGAGATTGATCACGGTAATGGTTATGTCACACGCTATGCTCACAATAAAGAGCTTGTCGCTCAGTTAGGCGATAGAGTTACAACAGGACAGACCATCGCATTGATGGGATCAACAGGCCGTTCAACGGGTCCTCATGTGCATTATGAAGTGTTATTAGACGGTAGACCGATAAACCCCTATAACTTTATCAAGGGCTAAGCCTTGAGTTCTTAATAACAATCCCCATCATTATAATAAGACACTTTAGACCTATTACATTCTACGCGTTATAATCACGCGTTTTAGTACACTCATTTCCGCATGGATATTCGTAACATACAGGTAGTAACAAGCAATGGTAAGCACGTTTTTTAGCAAGATATTTGGTAGTCGTAATGCACGAGTGCTTAAGCAATTACGCAAGACTGTAGATAAGATTGCTAGTTTTGAAGCAGAGCTGCAACCATTGGATGATGCTGCTCTTACGGCTAAAACCATCGAGTTTCGCCAACGTCTAACTGATGGTGAAAGTTTAGACGACCTTCTTCCTGAAGCATTTGCAGTCGTCCGTGAAGCCAGTCAACGTGTATTAGGTATGCGTCACTTTGATGTGCAAATGATTGGTGGCTTCGTGCTGAATCAAGGTAAGATTTCAGAAATGCGTACCGGTGAAGGTAAAACCCTAGTGGCGACACTGGCTATTTATCTAAATGCATTAGAAGGTGAAGGTGTTCATCTAATTACAGTGAATGATTACCTCGCACAACGTGACTCGGAACAAATGGGCCAGTTGTATCGCTTTTTAGGTTTAAGCACAGGTGTCATTCTGTCTGGAATGGAGTCAGATGCCCGTCGTGCCGCGTATGCTTGTGATATTACTTACGGTACCAATAATGAATTTGGTTTTGATTATTTACGTGACAATATGGCCTTTAGCCTAGAAGATAAAGTACAACGTAAATTACACTATGCGGTTGTCGATGAAGTGGATTCAATTTTAATCGATGAGGCGCGAACACCATTAATTATTTCAGGTCCTGCTGAAGATAGCTCAGAGCTATATCAAAGCATCGACAAACTGATTCCCAATTTATCTAAGCAAATTGGTGAAGGGGAAGAGGTTGAAGTCGAAGGTGATTACACTGTCGATGAAAAAGCGAAACAGGTTCACTTCACTGAAACAGGCCATGAAAAGATTGAAGACCTATTAACGCAAGCAGGTCTGCTCGCTGAAAATGCCAGCCTGTACGATGCGGTTAATATCAGCTTAATGCATCATGTCACTGCAGCGCTACGTGCTCATGTCTTATTTCAACTAGATGTCGATTATATCGTGCAAGATAATCAAGTGGTTATCGTAGATGAATTTACAGGCCGTACCATGCCTGGACGACGTTGGTCGGAAGGTTTGCACCAAGCTGTAGAAGCAAAAGAAGGTGCAGATATCCAAAATGAGAATCAAACTCTAGCCTCGATTACTTTTCAGAACTATTTCCGCCTCTATACTAAACTGTCTGGAATGACCGGTACAGCAGATACGGAAGCCTTCGAATTACAGTCAATTTATGGCTTAGAAGTTATCGTTATTCCAACACATAGAGATATGCAGCGTAAAGATGAAGCCGATCAAATTTACCTAACAACAGCAGAAAAGTACGATGCCATTGTGGTTGATATCAAGCAGTGTGTTGAAACAAAGCAGCCTGTGCTGGTCGGTACCTCATCAATTGAAAGTTCAGAATATTTACATAATTTATTAGTTAAACAGAAAATCACTCATGAAGTATTAAATGCAAAACAGCATGAGAGAGAAGCGCATATTATTGCTCAAGCGGGTAGTCCTGGATCGATAACCATTGCAACAAATATGGCCGGACGTGGTACCGATATCGTGCTGGGTGGTAGTCTTGATGTTGAGCTGCTCGCATTAGGAGAACAAGCAACTGAGGCAGACAAAGAAAAAGTAACTCAAGCATGGCAAATACGTCATGATGCTGTTTTAGCCTCAGGTGGCTTACATATTATCGGTTCAGAACGTCATGAATCACGTCGCGTTGATAATCAATTACGTGGTCGTTCTGGTCGTCAAGGTGATGCTGGTACCAGTCGTTTTTATCTGTCACTTGAAGATAATCTAATGCGTATCTTTGCTTCAGAGCGAATGGCTGGCTTGATGCAAAAATTAGGCATGGAAGAAGGTGAAGCGATTGAACATCCTTGGGTGTCACGTGCCATTGAAAATGCCCAAAAGAAAGTGGAAGGACATAACTTCGATATTCGGAAACAATTGCTTGAATATGATGATGTGGCCAATGATCAACGTAAAGTTATCTATGAGCAACGTGATGAGTTAATGGCTCAAGATGAGGTTGCCGAAACAATCGTTTCCATGCGTCAATCTGTATTAGATGATGCTATCAGCACTTATATTCCACCGAATAGTATTGACGAACAATGGAATATTTCTGGCCTAGAAGATGCTCTACGTGATGATTTTGCTTTAGACCTAAATGTTCGTGAATGGCTTGACCAAGAAAATGATTTAGATGAAGAAAGTTTACGTCAGCGTATTATCGATAAGGCTGAAACAGAGTGTAAAGCGAAAGAAGAAGCGGTTAGCAGTGAGTTAATGCGTAACTTTGAAAAAGCGATTATGTTGCAAACCTTGGATAGTCAATGGAAAGAGCATTTGGCTCAAATGGACTATTTACGCCAAGGTATTAACTTACGTGGTTATGCACAAAAAGACCCTAAACAAGAATTTAAACGTGAAGCTTATAATATGTTCACGGCTATGTTAGAAAGCATTAAACATGAAATAATTTCATTAATTTCTCGAGTTCAAGTGCGCGATCCCGAAGATGTTGAAGCCGTTGAAGAGCAGCGCCGTCAATCAGGTGAAGTTGAATATCAACATGATGAAGCTGAAGCTTTAGATGGTGGTGAAGAGCTGCCATCACACCAACAACCTGTCACTCGAGATGGTAAAAAAGTAGGCCGTAATGATCCTTGTCCTTGTGGTTCAGGCAAGAAGTTTAAACAATGTCACGGCGTTATTAGCTAATGCCGGTTAATTTATCTGCACCTACATCGACGTCTCTCTTGCCTATTGCTGGAATAGAGATTGGTATTGCCAGTGCAGGTATTAAAACGGTTGGTAAACAAGATCTAGTTTTAATAAAAATTGCTGAGGCTAGTGCAACTGCTGCGGTTTATACCAAGAATGCATTTTGTGCAGCGCCGGTGACTTTAGCTAAACAACATCAACAGCAGACATCAGCACAGTATTTATTGATTAACTCTGGTAATGCCAATGCTGGCACCGGCGAACGTGGCATGCAAGCGGCACAAGCTTGCTGTCAGGCTGTTGCAGAGGCGACTAATTCAGAGGCTAATACAGTACTACCGTTTTCTACCGGTGTTATTGGCCAGCAGCTACCCGTTGATAAGATGGTTCAAGCCATCCCACAGGCCGCTCAAAATCTAAGCAGTGACAATTGGTTTGATGCTGCTCATGCGATCATGACAACAGATACCATTGCCAAAGCAATATCGAAGCAAATTGAACTTGACGGTAAAACAGTCACTGTAACGGGTATGGCAAAAGGCTCGGGAATGATTCGCCCAGATATGGCGACAATGCTGTCTTATATTGCAACGGATGCGGCTATTGATCAATCCGTTCTAGATATGATGTTACAGCAGGCTGTTGAACAATCATTCAACAGAATAACAGTCGATGGCGATACCTCGACTAATGATGCCTGTGTACTGATGGCAACAGGGCATGCTGGAAATCAGCTGATAATCGATATTAATGATGCCTCAGCTCAGCAACTGTATACATTAATTGCTCAAATAAGCCAACAATTAGCACATGCTATTGTCCGTGATGGTGAGGGGGCAACAAAGTTCATCGCTATCGAGGTTGAGCAAGGACTTGATAGTGAAGAATGTCGCAAAGTTGCCTATACGATTGCTCATTCTCCATTAGTGAAAACCGCTTTATTTGCTTCAGATCCTAATTGGGGACGTATTCTTGCCGCCGTTGGTAGAAGCGGTATTAGTGAATTTGATTTATCAAAAGTGGCCATTTATTTAGATGATGTTTGTATTGTCAAAAATGGTGAACCTGCGATTACGTATACAGAAGAGCAAGGTCAGCAAGTGATGGATCAAGAAGAAATTACGATCAGAGTTGAATTAGGGCGTGGACAAGCTCAAGATACTGTATGGACATGTGATTTTTCCTATGATTATGTCAAAATAAACGCTGAATACCGAACTTGATTGCCTAGCATATAGATCTTTTATTCCAGACCAGCATTATTGTTGTACTCAAATGCTCACATTTTGCGTGCAAAAAATGCCTTGTTGTGAAATGAAATTTAAACATGCTAGGCAATCAGGTCGATCTTTTAGATGTAGGGCTAAGGGGTAAAAACATGGCAACAAATAAAATCACCACATTAAGCGAGTTTTTTCATCATAGTGGTGCCAAATATCGTGTTTTTGATATGGGCCGTCGCGTTGTTAAATTAAGTCCCGATGAATTTGTTGGTTTTGAATGGGCCAAAAAACCTTATCCTTACCCACTCAAAAAAGCAGCCTTATTTGGTATCGTTTTTTGGAATCCAAAACTGCCAGAAAACCGTTATGTTTGGTTTCTCAATTTCCCCCTTGATGAGCAAGGCCTATTAATTCAAGCAGCTCGCGATGAGTTTTTAGTGATGCTTTTGGATCGTGTCGGTGAATGTATGCTGGCCGAGGAAGCAGGTAACAATATTGAGGGTGCATTAAAAGATAGTCCATACACCTTTAAACCAAGAGAAGACCGCATGGCAGCCTTTAATGCCCAAGTCACCAAGAATTTAGCCGTCAAAGCATCACAGTATTTTGATCCTGCCTTTGCATATTTTACTGGTAAAGAAGATTTCAGTAACTGGCAGTCACTAGGTATGCAGGGTGTTGCGGATGTTGCAGCAAGACTGGATGATGTTGAAGAAACGCTGGGCTTAATAGAAGTAATTCCGAGCTTACCTGTTGAGCCTTTTGTTATGTTGTGTACTTTTCTGGAAAATGCACAACCCAGCGCTGGAATTGTTGAGCATTTAGCACAACGTCTCACCATGGAACTGCAAGAAAAAGAACCTGATATTCAACAAATTTGTGCTTGTTTACGGGCATCATCTAATAGTCCTGCAACAGGCTTAGTTGATCTAATGGTGAAACATGTATTGGAACATGATTGTAGCCGCGATATTGAAATATTAGCGACTATTTCTGGGCGAATTTGGCGTGTATTAGAACAAGACTTTATATGTACGCTATATGTCGAGCAATTAGCCAATAACAATGCAGGTCAAGAAGGTTTCAGTCAATTACTGGTCGATCTAATGTATATGCCAGGTTTAAGAGTTCATATCATGCAGGCATTACGCTCACCAGAGCGTTCACGTAAATTAAGCAAGGCCGTAGGCAAGATGTTTGGTTAACTAAAGGGATCAACGCTGTGGCTAGTTGAATTATTGATTCTAAACCAGCCTGCAATACTATAACGATCTTGTTTGGCCGCTAATACTTCATGTGGGAAACGATCACTTAAAAAGATCACCATTGTGCCAAATTTAGGTGATACACGGTGGATGATTTCATCACTATTTGGTGCATAGATCAGCAATTCGCCACCCTTGTCATCAGACCAGTCTGGATTGAGATAAAACACGGTGGTCAGCAGGCGATTAGACTGGCCTTTAAAGGCATCAATATGTCGTTGATAGTAACTTCCCTCAGCATAGTGAGCAAAGTGCGCCTCATAATCAAATAGCCCTAAAAATAGGCGTCGATTTAATTGTTCGCGACATTCTTCCATAACGCTAAGATAGGCCTGCTCAGCCAATGAATCATTGGCTAACCAACGGGTATTGTCATTACGCACTTGTGTTTTAAGTTGGTGATCATTATGTCGACCGATACCGGCTGCTTTGAACTGCTGAGCCGGTAACTGACTGATATATTGATAAAGTTGCTGTGTTATTTCAACCGCTAGGAAATCTGGCAAAATGATGCAACCCTCATCTGCTAATGCATCAGCGATTTGGTCATAGACGGCGTCTGTTAATAGAGATGAATGAGTCAAACGTATTCCTTAAAGTGACCAGAGTAAACCGATGGCTATTAATATTGGCGTCGCGATATTGACAGCAACATTTTTAGCCATTGCAGGTAATAATAGGGCAATATCATGCGGATTCTTTTTGATAGCAAGGCTAGTACTCAGCGCTAAGACAAAGGGCATAAGTCCAAGTAAACTCCCAAGTGGTAGTAGATTAAACGCGACCGCGAATACTAAGCTTATATAGGCAAGTAGGTTGAAATATAAAAATAATTGGCTAGATTTTTGTCTTCCCTGAGAAATAACAAAATGTTTGCGGCCAAATTTTTTATCAACGTGTTGATCTGGAAATTGGTTTAATAAAAGCAGGTTATTGACCAAAAAGAAAATGGGTAGTGAGACTATAAACGCTTGCACGGAATAATGGCCGGTCAGGACAAAATTACTACCGACGATAACAATAGGACCAAAAGCTAATCCTGGGCTAATCAAACAGAGCCAAGGATAGCGAGTGAGTGTTTGGGTATAAAAAATGACTAGCAGTATACCAATCAGACCTAGAGGCAATAATGACAGCCCAGAAAGTGCAATGAAATAAAGCCCAATAAGGCTTGTTATGGCGAGTGTGAAAAAAGCAAAAAATAATACTGCTGGCGCGGCAGACGGGTTACTAGGTAGACCACCACTGCCGCCACTAAACGGAGTACGAGAGGTGTTTAGATCCAGCCCCGAGTGGAAATCAGCATATTCATTAAAGGCATTCACGCTGATGTGGGCCGCCAGTGCGGCAATAAAAACCAATAAGGACAGCGTGACATCAAGGAAACCTTGTTGCCAATAACTCAAAGCGTAAGCAAGTGATAATACGGCTGGCGTTAATAATAAAAAGGGAGGTCTGGCAGTGGATATAAGCGTGTGTAGTGTATTCATATTAGCCAAAAAACCAATAGGCCACAGTAATGGCGGCAATGATGCCGGCAATATCAGCGGCAAGACCACAGGCTGCGGCATGACGGATATTCTTGATGCCGACAGAACCAAAATAGACTGCAAGTACATAAAATGTCGTTTCAGTACTACCTTGTACAATGGATGACAGTCGACCGGCAAAAGAGTCAGCGCCATATACTTGCATGGTATCGACCATCATTGCACGCGCCCCACTGCCGCTGAACGGTTTCATCAGTGCCGTTGGCAGGGCATCAATAAATCGGTCATCGACATTCATTGCTAATACAATATGACGCAGTCCCCCAGCTAATAAATCTAAGGCACCACTGGCACGAAATACACCAATGGCCACTAACATCGCGACTAGATAGGGGATGATGGTAATGGCCGTTTCAAAGCCTTCCTTTGCACCCTCAATAAAAGCATCATAGGCATTCACCTTTTTGACCACAGCGCCTGCGATAAATAACATGACCAATGAAAATAAAATCACATTACTTATTAAGGCGGATTGAGCGAGCATATCGGCCTGTGGCAAAGTAGAAAAGTAGCCAAGTAAGCCAATAATGAAGAGGGTGAAACCACCGAGATAACTAACAATAACTTTATCAAATAAATTGATTTTTTGAATGGATGCAACAGTGATCAGGCCAATTAAGGTCGACGCATAGGTTGCGATTAAGATAGGGATAAATACATCGGTTGGATTGACTGCACCCATCTGAGCTCGATAGGTAAATATGGTCACTGGGAATAAGGTGACTGCTGATGTATTAATCACTAAAAAAAGAATTTGCGCGTTACTCGCCGATTCTTTAAAAGGATTAAGCTTTTGTAATTCTTTCATCGCCTTAATGCCTAAGGGCGTGGCGGCATTGTCTAAGCCTAATGCATTTGCTGATATATTCATCACCATGGCACCTAATGCAGGGTGGTTTTTTGGCACCTCAGGCATTAGCTTTGCAAATAAAGGGCTTAAACCACGGGTTAGTAAATCGATAAAACCACTACGTTCACCAATACGCATAATACCGAGCCACAAAGCGAGAATGCCTGTGAGTCCTAAAGATATTTCAAACGCTGTTTTGGATAAACTGAACATGGCTGTCATCAGTTGGCCAAAAATTTCAGTATCACCAAAGACAAATAGTTTTATCAGTGCGACAACAAAGGCAATGGTGAAGAAAGAAATCCAGATAATATTAAGCATGGAGGCTATTTTTACATGCTACTAGCAAGATATAAAGGGCTTTTAATTTTTTGATGCTTGCTTCGACAGGCTCAGCACGAACGGGGAAGACTCAGCACGAACGGGGAAAGCTCAGCACGAACGGGCAAGGCTCAGCACGAACGGGGGTTGACTCAGCTCGAACGGGGATGACTTAGCACGAACGGGCAAGGCTCAGCTCGAACGGGGAAGACTCACAACGAACGTAAATATAACAACTCCGTTCGCCCTGAGCTTGTCGAAGGGTAGATGACTCAATGCAAAAAAAAGCCCCCTAAGAAAGGAGGCTGATTCAGTATTACTTATGACTCATTATTACCACGTCTTGGGCTTGAGCGACGAGTCTTATCACGGTCGCGTGAGCGTGGTTTACCTGAACGTCGTGGTTTACGTTGTGGGCTATCTCCATCAGCTGCCGCAGAAGCATCATTATTATTTACAATGCTCATTTCAAGTTGTTTATTACACACCCATACTTTGCGTAGTTGTTGGAATAAATCTTTTGGCATACCTTCTGGCAGGTCAATCGTACTATAACTATCTTGCAGACTGATTCGGCCAATATCTTTACTATCAATACCCGCTTCATTAGCAATGGCACCGACGATGTTTTTAACTTCTACACCATGTGTTCTACCGACTTCTACTCGGTAAGTTTGCATGCCATCTTCACTGCGGTGCGGTTTGTCTTGATTACCACGACGAGGTGAACGTTCACGACTTGGTCGATCACCACGATCTGAACGATCTTTACGACCACCACTGTCACGTTCTGAACTTCGTTCAGCTCTTGCTGGACGAACATGAACAACAGGTTTAAGAGGGCGAGATTTTTGTACTAAATAGGTTAATGCTGCTGCAACTTCTAATGGATCAGCATCATGTGCTTCTTGATAATGAGCCATCACTTCTTGGAAGAAGCTTAAGTCTTGCGACTCAATTGTTTCGCTTAGCATTTGAGTAAACTGCATTACACGGCGATCAGCAATATCTTCTGTGCTTGGTAATTGCATTTTCTCAATCGGTTGACGTGTTGCTTTTTCAATTGCAAACAACATGCGTTTTTCACGAGGAGATACAAATAAGATTGCAGTACCAGTACGACCAGCACGACCAGTACGACCAATACGGTGAACATAAGATTCTGTATCGTATGGAATATCATAGTTAACAACATGACTAATACGTTCAATATCCAAACCACGTGCTGCAACATCAGTTGCAACTAGAATATCAAGCTTACCTTTTTTCATACGCTGGATTGCTTTCTCACGAGCAGCTTGGTTCATATCACCGTTAAGAGGTGAACTAGAGTAGCCACGCGCTTCAAGTTTTTCTGCAAGTTCAGCGGTCGCATTTTTGGTGCGAACAAAGATGATCATGGCATCAAACTCTTCAACTTCAAGAATCCGCGTTAATGCTTCTAATTTGTGCATGCCAGTCACTTGCCAGTAACGCTGGTTAATTGTTTCCATTGTTGATGTTTTCGATTTGATACGAATTTCAACAGGATCTTTCAAATAACGTGTCGCAACGCGGTGGATTGGTCCCGGCATTGTTGCTGAGAACAACGCAACCTGACGTGAATCCGGAGTTTCTTTTAAGATTGTTTCAACATCATCAATAAAACCCATGCGTAACATTTCATCAGCTTCATCTAAAACCAGTGATTTAAGTTCACCAAGTTTTAATGTTTTACGACGAATATGATCAAGAATACGACCTGGTGTACCGACTATAATTTGTGGGTTACGCTGCATTTGGCGTAATTGAATCCCCATGCTTTGACCACCATAAACAGGTAAAACATGTAGGCCTTTTATATGTTTAGCATAACCTTGAATAGCTTCGGCAACTTGAATAGCTAATTCACGCGTTGGTGCTAATACGAGCATTTGGGGCATTTTAGACTTTACATCAATACGACTTAAAAGCGGTAATGAGAAAGCAGCCGTTTTACCGGTACCTGTTTGAGCTTGACCTAAAAGGTCGCGACCTTCAAGTAAGGGAGCAATACTTTGCGCTTGGATTGGAGAGGGTGTTTCGTAGCCAGCTTCATTAACTGCTTTAAGAACGGCATCTGATAAGCCTAATTCCGAAAAAGGTAAAACTGGAGTTTGTTCTGTGTCTGACATGTATTAGCCTGTGAAAGTCAGTTTTGAAAGTAAAACTGAGGAAGGGAGTTAGTTAATCGGAACATTATACGCATGTTCAGCTATAAAATACAGTTAAATCAGTCTGTTAAATGTTGAGGCAATAAAATTGTATTTGGCCCTATTAGTGAAGGAGAAAATAAGGCAGAATTAGAACAGATAAATATTAAAGAGGATAGCCTGTGGATCATTTTTCAGTTGATGCATATTCACCAAAAGAAATTGCGGCCAGAATAGAAAGTGTAGGAGTGAGTAAAAGTACAGGAGAGCCATTGCGTGTATTTGCCTTAGCTATTTTAGCAGGTGCCTTTATCGCCTTTGGTGCCGTGTTTTATACTATTGTTACACATGACTCGACTGGCATACCTGCTGGTTTGATGAGGCTTGTGGGTGGGCTATCTTTTTGTTTAGGACTTATTTTAGTTGTTGTTGCTGGTGCAGAGTTGTTCACGGGAAATAACTTAATTGTTATGGCTTACGTAGATGGCAAGGTGAGCTTGCATCAGCTACTAGCAAACTGGTCAATCGTTTTTGTTGGAAACTTTATTGGTGCAGTGGGCATATTATTACTGATTTATCTTAGTGGTCATTGGCAAATAGGAGGCGGAACACTAGGTGCTAAAGTGTTAGCAATTGCCAATGCGAAAGTTAATTTGACTTGGATGGAAGCATTCACTCGAGGAATTTTGTGCAATATTTTAGTGTGCTTGGCTGTTTGGTTATGTTTTGCTGGTCGTACCGTGGTCGATAAAGTATTAGCAATTATCTTTCCCATTACAGCCTTTGTCGCTATGGGGTTTGAGCATTCAGTGGCTAATATGTATTTTATTTCAGCGGGTTTGTTAGCTAAACAACAGCCAGAATTGGTGCAATTAGTTGGCATCATGAATTTAGATGGTTTAACAATATCGAGTTTCTTATTTAATAATTTGCTGCCTGTCACATTAGGCAATATTATTGGCGGTAGTGTATTTGTAGGACTATTTTACTGGTTTATTTATTTACGTGACTAAGGAGTGAGCAATGACTGAACATACATATAAACATATCGAATTAACTGGTAGCTCGACAGAAAGCTCTGACCAAGCGATTCAAAATGCTATTGCTAAAGCGGCAGAGTCTGTTAAAAACATGCATTGGTTTAATGTTGTTGATACGCGAGGTTATATTGAAGAGGGTGGGGTTAAATACTGGCAAGTAACGATTAAAGTTGGCTTTAGGATAGAGGATTAGCCTTCTTACTTTATAGGATCTGCTTCCCGCCGCGATAAGCCTGCATTAAAAAGTGAAGGCCCAATCACGGCAAGGATGCCGTTCCTACAATGAAAATTATTTTATGCAGTCTTCTCAAAAGAATGTACCCATACTTTGTGGTTTTCATTCCACTTCATGCCTTCATGCATGCGTAAGATAAGCCCTTTATACATCTCCATACTTGGGTAGCCTTCAGCTTGTGCGTCAGCATCAGTCATATCACCAAGAGTTTTCTGTTCTAGACCTGTAACTGTAAACTCAATACCTTCAAGTTGAAATTTTTCACCAGGGTAGGCATAAACACCATCACGACGTTGCTCTGTTTTTCTGCCTGCCAAAGTGGCTTCAACTAATTTTGGGTGTGTGACCAAACGGTCAATTTCACAGCTTTTTTCTGGGTATTCTGTTGTCATTTTATTTCACAATTTTAGTAAATTTAGAACCTTCCAACGTTAAGTTAAACATCAGCCCTTTATTGCTGAATACAAACCCTACGATTGGATCTTCAATATCAATAGTGTTGATATCTTCCCCAACACCCCATTCAATAAGTGCTACGGAGCCATCAACTCCTGCTTTCCAACCTTTACTTGATTGAAAATGTTTGAGTGCATCATTTGTCATAAAGACTAAAACAATAGATTTAGATTGTGCGCCTAACTGGAAACCAATCGAGGCTGCGGCAGTGCTATAGTAAGCATTTGTTTTGCCACCCACTTGCAGTGCGCCTTCACCGTATTCTCCACCGATACCAAAACCAACTTTGATAACACTGGGAAAGACGAGAACACCTTTGGCTTGTTTAAGAAATTCACCACCGCCAGGTACTTCAGTATGAAAGCGTTTTAATGTTTCTTTAACACCAACATTAATTTCATAAGATGATGCAGCACTAGCTATAGGACTAATAAATAGGCTAAGACTTGTGAATAGAGCAAGAGTAAAAGCAATGAAGTGATTGCGAAGAGACATAATTTTTCCTCATTCAAGTAGTTTGAGTACGAAGACAAGGTAGCATGCCGCACACTATGAATAAAGGAAAAAGAGCCAGTGACTGTGCACTGGCTCTAAATTTTGAGTTATTTAACGCCTTGGCTCACTAAATATTCTTCATAACTACCACGGAAATCTACAATACCGTTTTCTGTGATATCAAAGATACGAGTAGCTAGAGATGATACAAATTCACGGTCATGACTGACGAAGAATAATGTGCCGTCATAGCGGTTAAGCGCCA